>JAEEGH010001278.1_pt1 | contig 73531 bp, 67 predicted proteins | sample 9134181 | NCBI WGS metagenome assembly JAEEGH01 (sample SAMN16246544, study PRJNA631951) | gut metagenome | biome: gut microbiome; feature: rumen; material: DP-attached | host: Bos | place: Iran: Karaj | collected 2018-10 | reverse complement strand
GATAAACATGCCCCTCCTTGATGAGCTCGGGCATAAAACGGTATATGAACGTGAGCATGAGTGTCGCGATATGCGCACCGTCAACATCGGCATCCGTCATAACGATGATCTTGTCGTAACGGAGCTTGGAAATATCGAAATCATCGGAAATACCGGTTCCGAACGCCGTGATCATGGCTCTGATCTCTTCGTTGCCGAGTATCCTGTCGAGTCTGGCTTTTTCAACGTTGAGGATCTTGCCTCGCAAGGGCAGGATCGCCTGAGTGGCGCGATGACGCGCGGTCTTTGCCGAGCCGCCCGCGGAATCTCCCTCTACGATGAATATCTCGCAGTTTTTCGGATCCTTGTCCGAGCAGTCCGCAAGCTTTCCGGGAAGGCTCATGCCCTCGAGCGCCGATTTGCGGCGTGTGAGCTCTCTGGCCTTACGCGCCGCGTCGCGCGCGCGCTGTGCCAGAACGGCCTTTTCTATGATTATCTTTCCGACCGTGGGATTCTGCTCAAGGAAATATGTAAGCTGCTCGCTCACAACCGAATCCACCGCAGTCCTCGCTTCGCTGTTGCCAAGTTTCTGCTTTGTCTGGCCCTCGAACTGGGGCTCGGGTATCTTTATGCTGATGATCGCCGAAAGGCCCTCGCGCAGATCCTCGCCGCTTAAGTTTTCCTCACTGTCCTTGAGGTACTTCATATTGCGGGCGTAATCGTTGAAGGTCTTGGTAAGAGCATTCTTAAATCCGGTAAAATGTGTGCCGCCTTCGGGCGTAGTGATATTATTGACGAAGCTGTAGCAGCCCTCGTTGTAGCCGTCGTTGTGCTGCATAGCGACCTCGACGAGCACGTCGCCCTTCTGGCCCTCGCAGTAGATGATCTCGGGATAGAGGGTTACCTGACTCCTGTTGAGGTACTGAACATACTCCCTGATACCGCCCTCATAGTGGAACTCGGCGACTTTTTCCTCTTCTTCACGCTTATCACGAAGAATGATCTTAAGTCCCTTTGTAAGGAACGCGATCTCTCTCAAACGGCCTTTGAGCGTACCGAAATCAAATACGGTCTCCTCAAATATCTCCTTATCGGGAAGGAAAACAACCGTGGTACCGGTCCTGTCGGAATCGCCGATCTCCTGCAGCGGAGCCTCGACCTTTCCCCTGTTGTAGCGCTGTTTGTACTTTTTGCCGTCCTGCTCGACCGTTACCTCGAGCCACTCGGAAAGCGCGTTAACAACCGATGCGCCTACGCCGTGCAGACCGCCGGATACCTTATATCCCCCGCCGCCGAACTTTCCGCCGGCATGGAGCACGGTAAATACGACCTCGACCGATGAAACACCCTTTTTCTTGTTGATGCCTACGGGTATTCCGCGGCCGTTGTCGATAACGGTGATGGAATTGTCTTTGTTGATCGATACATCGATGACCGTGCAGTAGCCCGCAAGTGCCTCATCAACCGCGTTGTCCACTATCTCGTAAACCAGATGGTGAAGTCCGCGAAGAGAGGTAGTACCGATGTACATACCGGGTCTCTTTCTTACCGCTTCAAGTCCTTCCAGAATCTGTATCTGGTCGGCACCGTACTCATTACTCATTTTTATCACTCTTTCTATAGTTATTCTGCCGCTGATACTCTGCCGTTTTCGACTTTGTATATGCGGTCGAGCTTAATGCGCCCGTTGACGAACTCCTCCAGTCCGGTACATGTGATAACGGTCTGGATGTCCTCGATGCTGTTCAAGAGCTCTGTCTGTCTGTTCCGGTCGAGCTCCGAAAACACATCGTCAAGCAGAAGAACCGGTCTGTCGCCGGTCTTTGCCTTGACCAGTTCGATCTCCGCCAGTTTGACCGTAAGCGCCGCAGTCCTCTGCTGCCCCTGCGATCCGTATTTTCTGGCCTCGTCGCTGTTTATCTCAAATCCGATGTCGTCCCTGTGAGGTCCGACATTTGTGGTCTTAAGTATGATATCCTTTTCGTGGGAGAATCCGAGCTCCGCCGGAAGCATATCCGCCGAAACATTGGGCAGATACTTAAGCTTCAGTCTCTCTTTGCCGCCTGACAGCCTGCCGTGTATGTCCGAGGCCAGCTCCCCGATCTCTTTAATGTACTCGCTGCGCCTGTTGATGATGTACTCACCGTACTTGGCCAGCTGCTCATCCCATACGGACAGCGTATTTTCCAGCTCGTCGTTGCTCTTTATCTGTTTTAGCAGTATGTTTCTCTGGTTGAGAGACTTTTTGTACGATGAGAGACTGTAGAGATACATCTTGTCGAGCTGTGAGAGCGCCATGTCTATGAAGCTGCGCCTCTCGGCAGGTCCGTTCTTGATGATCGACAGGTCATCCGGTGAAAATGAAATGATATTCATCATCCCGTAAATCTCGGATGCTTTGGCTAACGGTATGCCGTCGAGAGCCACGCCCTTCGGTCCGTTTTTCTTAAGATGCATGTCTATTTTCCGTTCGATCCCGGCTTTTTCGACATACATCCTCAGATGAGCCTCTTTTTCCCCGAACCTGATCACTTCGCTGTCCCTCGAAGCCTTATGCGACTTCGTGGTGCAGCCCATATACAGGGCCTCGAGGATATTGGTCTTACCCTGGGCGTTATCACCGTAAAAGATGTTGATCCCGCTGTCGAGTTCGACTTCAAGACTCTCGTAATTTCTGAAATTATTCAATTCCAGCTTTTTAATGATCATATCATTCCACAGTTACGGTCCTGCCCTTGTAAGTAAAGGCATCACCCTTGTAAAGCTTACGTCCGCGCCTGTTTTCGGGCTCTCCGTTAACCTTTACGCGTCCCTCTTCTATCTCATATTTTGCTTCGACTCCGGTCTCAACCAGTCCCGCAAGCTTCATCGCCTGCCCGAGCTTTATGAAATCGTCTCTGATAGTTATTTTATCCATTTTATCGATAATCTTTCTGCTGTAAGCTGCCTTTACGATACAAAGTTGACCGGAAGGATCAGATAAATGTAATTCTGCTGCGCATCCCTGATAAAGCAGGGAGACTTTGAGTTAACAAGGTAAATGTCGATATTCTCGTCGTCGATGACCCTGAGTGCCTCGATGATGAACTTGGGATTGAAGCCGATGACGATATCCTTGCCTTCTTTCTCGATCATGATCTCATCGTCTAAGGATCCGATCGAGGTGTCCATCTTGAGCTTCAGGCTCTGGTCCGCCGTCTCAATGACAACAGGCTTTTTGTCGCTCTCTTTGATAAGGAGCGTAGCTCTGTCGATACTGTTGAAAAGCTCGCGCTTATTGACCGTGATCTTGGTCTCGAAATCAGAGGAGAGCATCTGGTCGATCTTATAATACTCGCCTTCGATAAGTCTCGAAAGAATGATCGTATCCTCGAGCTCGAACATGATATTCTTATCGGCAAAGTAGATATTTACCTCGTCATCCGCCTCGCCAGAAAGGATCTTACTGATCTCGTTTAAAGCCTTTCCGGGAACGATGACCTTATAGTTGCCGAAATCCTCTTTCAGCTCCAGGTTCCTGACCGCGATCCTGTGTCCGTCGAGTGCCACTACGCGCATCTTGTTGCCCTTGATCTCGAAGAGCTCACCGGTCATGATCTTATTATTCTCGTTGTCCGAGATGGAGAATACGGTCTGAACGATAATGCTGCGAAGGCTGAACTCCGACATCGTCACTCTCTTGCTCTTCTCGATAACGGGAAGCTCGGGGAATTCGCTGCCGTCCTTTGCCGAAATGCTGAACTTTGATTTCTCACAGGTTATCTTTGTATTGAGAGAAGAATCTGTCTCGATCGTGACATCGCTGTCGGGAAGCTTTCTGACCATATCGGAAAAGATCTTCGCGTTGATGGCGATAACGCCCTCTTCCGCGATATCTCCGACAACAACGGTCTCTATTCCGAGTTCCATATCATTGCTGACAAGCTTGATCTGGCTGTTAACAGCTTTGATCAGGATGCACTCCAAAATGTTCATGGTGGTTTTGACCGGAACTGCCTTTAAGACAATATTGATCCCTGCAAGAAGATTTGCTTTTGAGCATTTGATTTTCATTTTGGATTTCCTCCTCTGCCGTGTAAATAAATATATTAATAAAAAATATTAATAGTAATAGTAAAGGGCGTTCAAAAGTGGATAAGTACATGAAACATGGAAAAATACAGGGTTTATGGACTCCACATATCATGTTTGTCCCGTGTTAATAACTTTCGCGTCTGTTATTTTATGTTGAGCTTCTTGGTGATGATATCCACTTTATTCTCCACATCGGGATTAACTTTTATCTTCTCTTCGATAGAGTTGATGCCGTGTATGACCGTCGAGTGATCGCGTCTGAAAACCTTGGCGATCTCGTTGTTGTTGCGCATGGTATAGCGCTTTGAGAGATACATCGCGATCTGTCTAGGGAAGGCTATGCGGTTATCCCTCTTATCGGAAAGGATGTCCTCTGCGGTAATGTCAAAATGCTCCGCGACCACGTCGATGATGAACTCCGGAGTGATGACCCTGCGCTGGTTGGGGAAAATCATGTCCTTTAGCGCATACTCTACAAGCTCCATGTTGATGGCCTTGTGGTTGAGGTTTGCCAGGGCGATGACCTTGGTCAGGGCTCCTTCGAGGGATCTGATATTTGTATTGATATTGTCGGCAATGTAAGCGAGGCACTCATCACTGATCTCGATGTTCATGCCGGTCTCATACTGCCTCATCTCAAGCTTTTTCTTAAGGATGGCCATCTTTGTCTCGAAATCGGGTGTCGTGATATCCACGATCAGACCGCTCTCGAAACGAGAACGGAAGCGTTCGTCGAGATCCGCAAAATCGCGCGGAGGCTTATCGGACGAAATAACGATCTGTTTTCTGGCCTCTGTCAGGTAGTTGAATGTATAGAAGAACTCCTCCTGCGTACGGGTCTTTCCTATTATGAACTGGATATCGTCTATAAGAAGGATATCAACATTGCGGTACTTGTCGCGAACGTCGGAAGGCGAAACATTACCCTGTCTGATGCTGTCTACGATCTCGTTTGTAAACTTCTCGCTGGTTACGTACATAACCTTGAGATTGGGAGAATTGTCCAGTATAAAGTGAGCGATCGCATGCATGAGGTGCGTCTTTCCAAGTCCGGGATCTCCGTAGATATAGAGAGGGTTATAGATCTCTCCGGGAGCTTCCGCAACTTTAAGAGCAGCCGCATGAACCATGGAATTGCTTCTGCTGACTACGAAATTATCGAAGGTATAGTCGGGGACAAGAATAAAATCAGAAGAATAATTCGAACTGTTTTTAATCTCGGGGACAGGCTTTTTCGAAGGTTGTGCGGTTTCTGCGATTATCTCGATCTCAGGCAGGGAATCAAGGCTGAGTACCTCAGCGATGGCGTTCTTGATAAATGTGCCGTATTTGTTCTGAATGAAGGAGATATTTGAGAAGGCATCCTCGTCGTCGACAACTATTATGATCTTGTTTCCGTCAACATCCTTAAACTTCAGATTCTGGAGCCAGGTCTCGTAAGAAACCTTTTTAATGTTGTATTCGGTTCTCAAGAACTCAAGAATGTCATCCCAGCTTGCCGCTATCTTTTCCTTCATAATATAAAAACGCTCCGTCTGTAAATCATCAAAAGGCGAAATTGCCACACATAATTATTCTATATCATAGAGAAAGAATTTTCAATAAAGAAATGTTATCCACACATAATTATCAACATATCCACACAATATGTGCATAACTCGGGAAACTGTTGATAACTTCCTTAATGTATTAAAAAAATAAGAATTTACTTGACGAAAATGACTTTGGTAAATATAATTGTAATGCTGTTAATTTGACCATTTATTTAAAAGCGGAGATTATAGGCTTTTAACGGGTCATCTACTTTTATTCGAAAAGGAGGTGTTACAGACATGAAAATGACATTCCAGCCCAAGAACAGACAGAGATCGAAGGTTCACGGTTTCCGTCAGAGAATGGCCACGGCAGGCGGCCGCAAGGTATTATCTGCCAGAAGAGCAAAAGGAAGACATAAATTATCAGCCTGAGGTCGCATTTATGTGACCTTTTCTTCTGTCTTTTGACAGAAGATCAGGCTCCGGGGATTTGAATGTGTCGAAAACAGTTTCATTAAAGAATTATCCGCAGTTTGACAACGTATATAAAAACGGCAGGAGCTTTGCCAATCGTATCCTGGTCATGTACGTCTTAAAGAACGACCTGGAATACAACAGATTGGGGATTTCCGTCAGCAAAAAGGTCGGAAACAGCGTTGTCAGACACAGAATTACCAGACTCGTCCGTGAATCATACCGGATAACGGGCGGCATGTTCAATAGTGGTTTGGACATTGTGGTAGTGGCGCGGGCGGGCGCGAGAGGCAGGAGTTATTTTGATGTCAGAGATGCGATGCTGCATCTTGCCGGACTCCATAAAATATTGAGATGAAAACTATTCTTATCTTTTTGATCAGAGTTTATCAGAAATATATATCGCCGCTCAAAAGGCGGAGTGTGTGTATTTACATCCCTACCTGCTCATCTTACGCGATCGAAGCGCTTCAGAAGCACGGAGCTCTGAAGGGTTCGTTTTTAGCAGCGAAACGAATACTCAGGTGCCATCCGTTTGCCAAGGGAGGATACGATCCGGTACCCTAGATTTTGAATGTTGCGGATAGCAGTTCCGTAACAGATTGAGAGGTAAAATTGAATATCCTGTTTTTAACCCGGGTATCCGGTTTTCTGAAGCCGTTTGCCTGGATTATGGGAGTTATTCTTGACGCAATCTACAAATTTGTCGGACTCTTCGGAATACATAATCTTGCATTATGTATCTTCTTATTTACATTTGTAGTTAAAATGCTTATGCTGCCCCTTACGATAAAGCAGCAGAAATTCACGAGACTCTCATCAAAGATGAATCCTGAGCTTACAAAGATTCAGGAAAAGTACAAGGGCAAAAAAGACGAAGAGTCAATGAGACGCCAGCAGGCCGAGACACAGGAGGTTTATGCCAAGTACGGCACCAATCCCATGGGAGGATGTCTGCCGCTGCTGATCTCACTCCCCATCATGTTCGCTCTTTACCGCGTTATTTACGCGATCCCCGCATATGTCGGAGAAGTGGGCGACTGGTACAGAACGGTAGCCGGCGCTATCGAAGGTATTACGGGACATGCCGACGCGATCACGACTTTTGTTACAGAGAACGGTCTGCGTGTTACCAACAGTCTTTCGACTTACGCTCTCGGCTCGACCGAGTATACTAACAGCCTCATCGACATACTTGCGAAGTTTTCGACCGCAAACTGGGAGGCATTTTTCCAGAACGGCACATTTGCAGCCATTCAGGGAACATGCACGGAGGCAGTCAACAGTATCATCAAGGCCAATAACCTTTTCGGCCTGAACATTCTTGATACTCCCAACTTTAAGATCATCGGTTCACTCATCATTCCTGTACTCGCTGTTGTTACACAGATGATACAGACCAAGACGATGAATGTGAGCCAGCCTCAGAAGCAGACCAAGAACAACGACAATCCGATGGCGGGTTCCATGAATACCATGAACACGATCATGCCGATCATGTCCGGTGTATTCTGTCTTATGCTCCCTATTGGTGTAGGCATCTACTGGATAGCTTCTGCCCTGTTCACCATCCTTCAGACCATTTTCATTAACCGTTATCTTGATAAGACCGACCTTGATGCGATGATCGAGAAGAATGTTGAGAAAGCCAACAAGAGAAAAGAAAAGCTCGGTGTCGTATATGACAACAAAATGGCCGAGGTTGCGAAAAAGTCTACCAAGACTTACGAAAACCCCTCATACGACAATACCGAATACAAGAAAAACAATAAACGCAAATCTGTCAGCGGAGCCGATTATCAGCGCAGTACGGTTTCATACAGTGCGAAGAGCATAGCCGCGAACGCAAATCTTCTTTCAGCGCGCGCCAACGCTAAAGACGAGGCCAAGCCGGAAAAGAACGAAGAGATCGCTGTCGATGATCACGCTGCAGAGGAAGGAACTGAATAATAATGGAAGATTGGAAGGAATTTTCCGGCAATACGGTTGAAGAAGCACTTGCAGCCGCACTTGCCGAGTTCGGAACAACTGCCGACAAGGTCGTTTATGAGGTAGTTGAAGAGGCCAGCACAGGATTCCTCGGCTTCGGAAAAAAGCCCGCAGTTATCAGGGCTCAGAAGAAAGCCGTTAATCCCGAAGAGATAGTTAAGACATTCATACTCAATGTTCTCGGCGCCATGGAGGTTGAGGCAACAGTTGATGTTGTGAACAACGAAGAGGCGGAGACACTTGAGGTTCAGATCGTCGGCGACGACATGGGCATCCTCATCGGAAAGAGAGGACAGACACTCGATTCACTCCAGTATCTTGCAAGTCTCGCTGTTACAAAGGAGACAGGCAAGTACGTAAAGGTTAAGCTCGATACCGAGAATTACCGCGAGAGACGTAAGGAAACACTCGAGAATCTCGCAAAGAACATCGCTACAAAGGTTAAGAAGTTCCGCAAGCAGGTAGCGCTTGAGCCCATGAATCCTTACGAGAGAAGGATCATCCATTCGGCGCTTCAGAACGACAAATACGTTGAGACCTTCAGTGAAGGCGAGGAGCCTTTCCGCAAGGTTATCATCGCTCCCAAAAAGGGTGTTGTTTATGAGGACAGACGCCGTAATTCCCGTTACGGAAACAAGCGCTTTGATTCGGGCAGAAACAACAAAAAAGTCAGCAGCAGCCGCGAATTTCATAAGAGATACGGTGCCGACACTAAGGATTACAGCACCGATTACAAGAAGGATTACGCAGATTACTTAGAGTCGAAGGCAGCTGCAAAGGCCGCAGCCGAGGCTCAGGCAAAGGCTGAAGCTTCTAAGGAGTAAAAACTGTTATGAAGGCGGGTTTTGATAAACCCGCCTTTTGTTCATTGATCGGGAAAGGATGCGGCATATGGAACATGATACGATAGCTGCTGTTGCTACCGGGCTTTCGGCTTCCGGGATCAGTATCATAAGAGTAAGCGGCGATGCTGCATTCGGTATCGGAGACGCGGTATTCCGCGCGGCGTCCGGCAAAAAGGTTTCAGAGATGGAGTCCTTCAAGGCCGCTTACGGTTTTATCGAAGCAGACGGAAAAACTATAGACGAGGTGCTTTTGCTCAAAATGAAAGCCCCTCACACATATACCCGCGAAGATGTCATCGAGATCGACTGTCACGGCGGCATAGTAGTGACAAAGGCTGTACTCGAAGCCGTGATCGCTGCGGGCGCGAGACCCGCGGAGCCCGGAGAGTTTACAAAGCGGGCATTCTTAAACGGCAGGATCGACCTGACCCAGGCCGAAGCGGTGAGCGACATCATTGCGGCAAAGAGTTCACTTGCGCTTAAGAATTCAGTCAGACAGCTGAGAGGCGATGTAAAAGAAAAGATATCATCTCTGAGAGAACTGATTCTTTCAAAGACTGCATTCATCGAAGCGGCGCTCGACGATCCGGAGCATTTCAGCCTCGACGGTTTTCCCGAAGAACTCGAAGCCGATGTCGATAAGATGATCTCAGAGATAAACGTTCTGATCAAATCAAACGACAACGGTAGAATAATAAGCGAAGGCATCGCGACCGTCATACTCGGCAGACCCAACGCCGGCAAGTCTTCTCTGCTCAACGTGATCCTCGGGGAAGAGAGAGCGATAGTCACGGATATAGCGGGAACCACGAGAGATACATTAGAGGAGACCGTAGTGCTCGACGGCATAGTGCTCAGGATGACCGATACCGCGGGCATTCGCGATACTCATGACCGGATCGAGCGCATCGGAGTTGACAGAGCGCGCGCCGCCGCACAGGAAGCGGACCTGATACTGTATGTCGTTGACGCGACGGTCGGGCTGACCGGTGAAGATATCGGCATACTCGAAATGCTGAGAGATAAGAAATGCATAATACTCGTTAATAAGACGGACGTAGAAGATTTCGACGCGGCATCGATACGGGAAAAGCTCGGGGACCGGTCCGTACCCGTGATCGGCATCTCCGCAGTGAAGAATACCGGTATCGATGATCTGAAAAAGTGCATAACCGATATGTTTTTCGCGGGTTCACTTGATATTAACGATGAGATATGCATTACCAACGTACGTCAGAAAAACCTGTTGATCGAAGCGAAAAAGAGCCTCGAAGCCGTTAAGGCGAGCCTGTCCGCAGGCATGCCCGAGGATTTTTATTCGATCGATCTGATGGCTGCTTATGCTTCGCTCGGACTGATCACCGGAGACAATGTCGAAGACGATCTGGCCGACAGGATATTCAGTGAATTCTGTATGGGAAAGTGATCTGCACGGAAAGGAGCAGTATGTTTTATCCCGATTATGATGTTGCGGTCATCGGTGCCGGACACGCCGGCTGCGAGGCTGCGCTGGCCGCCGCGAGGCTGGGACTGAAGACTGTGGTTTTCACGGTCAGTGTCGACAGCATTGCGATGATGCCCTGCAATCCCAATATCGGAGGGACTTCAAAGGGACATCTGGTAAGGGAAGTCGACGCTCTGGGCGGCGAGATGGGAAAAAATATCGACAGGACCTTCATCCAGTCGAAGATGCTCAATACTTCAAAAGGACCCGCAGTGCATTCACTCCGTGCCCAGGCCGACAAAAAGGATTATTCCCGCGAGATGCGTAAGATTCTGGAGAATACTCCGAACCTCACCATAAGGCAGGATGAGATAACAGAGATACTGACTGAGGAAAAAGAAGGATCCCGAAAAACAGTCACCGGAGTAAAGACATTTGCGGGCAATATCTATCCCTGCAGATGCGCGATCCTCTGCACCGGAGTATATCTGAAAGCGCGCTGCATCACAGGTGAAGTCAGTCATTACACAGGCCCGAACGGACTTCCTTCGGCCGATCATCTGACACAGTCTTTGATCGACCTCGGCATCGAAGTCAGACGCTTCAAGACCGGCACTCCCGCCAGGATAGATAAGCGTTCGATCGACTTTTCAAAGATGGAAGAGCAAAAGGGCGACGAGAAGATCGTTCCGTTTTCTTTTTCAAACAGGAGTGAAGATATAGCCAGGGATCAGGTCAGCTGCTGGCTTACATATACCAACGAAGAAACACATAAGATAATCCGCGACAATATCGACCGTTCCCCTCTTTTTTCCGGAATGATCGAAGGAGTCGGACCCAGATACTGTCCTTCCATCGAGGACAAGGTCATGCGGTTTGCCGATAAGGAGCGTCATCAAGTTTTCATCGAGCCCGAAGGCTTATATACCAATGAAATGTACATTTCGGGCATGTCTAGCAGTCTGCCCGAGGATGTTCAGTACGCAATGTACCGCTCGGTTCCCGGACTGGAAAACGCGGTGATCGTGCGCAATGCATACGCGATCGAATATGACTGCATCAATGCGACACAGCTCAAGGCTTCTCTTGAATTTAAGGAGATCGACGGACTGTTCAGCGCCGGACAGGCCAACGGCAGCTCGGGCTACGAAGAGGCTGCCGCGCAGGGTATCATCGCAGGTATCAATGCCGCGATGAAGCTGTTGGGTAAGGATCCTCTGATACTCGACCGTTCGGATGCATATATCGGAGTACTGATCGACGATCTCGTGACCAAGGAAACTTCTGAGCCCTACAGGATGATGACTTCCCGCGCGGAGTACAGATTGCTGCTCCGACAGGACAATGCCGATCTGCGTCTGTACGAATACGGCCACAGCGTAGGTTTGCTCGATGATGAGAGATACCGGAAGGTTGTACAGAAAAAAGCAGTGATAGAGTCGGAGATCCAGAGACTTGAGACATCAACCGTCGGAACGACCGCAAAGATACAGGATTTCCTGCGAGCCCACAACAGCACAGAACTCACGACCGGAGCCACACTCGCGGAGCTCGTCAGACGGCCGGAGCTTTCATATGAGGCGATCGCAGAGATCGATACATTCAGACCCGATGTGGATGAAACTGTCGCTGAACAGATAAACATCGAGATAAAATATGAGGGATACATCAAAAGACAGAGGATCCAGGTAGATCAGTTCAGAAAGCTCGAGAAAAAGCTGATCCCAGATACGATCGATTATGACGACGTTCCTTCACTTAGGATCGAAGCCAGACAGAAGCTTAAGAAAATGAGACCTGCCTCGATCGGACAGGCATCGCGCATATCGGGAGTTTCGCCGGCGGATATCAATGTTTTGCTGGTATATCTTGCCAGAGCAAAGTCCTGATGATCACAGCCGCAGGTAAACAAGGACCCGTGATTCAGTAACCGCGGCATGTAAAGATTTTTAGGGGACGGCATCAGCCGGCGCCCGTGGAGATTAAAGAATGGAGCAGAAGGAATTACTGCGGAAAATACTGTCGGAAAACGATATAACATGCAGCGATGAGCAGCTCATGATGCTGATACGTTTCTACGAAATGCTCGTGGAAAAAAACAAGGTCATGAATCTTACCGCGATAACCGATTTCGAAGAAGTGGCGATAAAACATTTTGCCGACAGCCTTACGATAGGCCGGGCGATAAAACCCGAATCGCAGAAGATGATCGATGTCGGTACCGGAGCCGGATTTCCCGGGATCCCGCTGAAGATAGTTTATCCGGACATTAAGCTCACGCTTCTCGATTCCCTAAATAAGAGACTGGTTTTCTTAAATGAAGTTATATCGGAGCTGGGACTTAAGGATATCGAGACGGTTCATGCGCGCGCTGAGGAGGCCGCGGTGAAGCCCGCTTACAGAGAGCAGTATGACATAGTTGTTTCGAGGGCGGTTGCCAATCTTTCTACACTTGTAGAATATTGTCTGCCTTTTGCTTCTGTCGGAGGATGCTTCATATCATATAAGGGTGAAAAAGCCGCAGCAGAGTTATCTGAGGCCGGAAAGGCTATAAAGGTACTCGGAGGCGGTAATGCTGTTTCGGTTGATTTCACTCTGGTCGGTACTGACTACAGTCGATCATTGATCAGGATCGATAAGATCAGTTCCACACCTAAGAAGTATCCGAGGGCCGGAGGAAAGCCTTCCTCTTCTCCGATCAAATGAGCAACCACAACCTATTGTAGGGGATACAACATTAGACACTAAATGTTCCACGTGAAACATTTTTGTATTGCTTTATGATAATGTTCCACGTGAAACATAATAATATAAGTGATTCAAAAAGTAATATCATGAATCACGGAATGGAGAACTATGGGTAAGATTATAGCAGTAGCAAATCAGAAGGGCGGAGTCGGAAAAACCACTTCGACGATCAATCTGTCTGCGGCATTGGCTATGAAGGGCATGAAGGTCCTGGTAGTGGACTGTGATCCTCAGGGCAATGCAACAAGTGGCATAGGCATTGAGAAAAAGCAGATCGAGAATTCTGTCTATGAACTGATCATCGGTGAGTGTGAAATAAAAGACTGCATCTGTCAGAGCCAGATAGAGAATCTCAGAGTCATTCCCTCTACGGTCAATCTGGCCGGTGCTGAGATCGAACTGATCGGTATGAATGAAAAAGAATATATTATGAAGGAAACTTTGAAGCAGATCAAGGATGATTATGACTATATCATGATCGACTGTCCTCCTTCGTTGAATATTCTCACAGTTAATGCACTGACAGCAGCGGATACGGTTCTGGTTCCGATACAGTGTGAGTTCTATGCGCTCGAAGGTTTATCGCAGTTGATCCATACGATCGATCTGGTAAAAGCAAGATTGAATACTCAGTTAGTGATTGACGGAATCGTATTTACAATGTATGATGGAAGAACAAATCTGTCTATTCAGGTTGTAGAGAATGTTAAGGCTAATCTTCAGCAGCACATTTACAGAACGGTTATCCCGAGAAATGTCAGACTGGCAGAGGCACCGAGTTACGGTATGCCTATATGCCTTTACGATTCCAAGTCTTCGGGAGCAGAGGCATATAATAAGCTCGCGGAAGAGATAATCGTAAGGGATAAAAAGAGAAAAAGAGCCGTAAAGACAGAGAAGTGATCTATATCTTGTGTCAGGAGACGCAAAATTAACAACATGTGCCTATTTCAGGTGCGGAACGGAGTGAATTATGGCAGCAAAGAAGGGCGGCCTCGGCAAAGGCCTGAACGCGATGATCCCTGAGAACAATACACCGGTCAAGACCGAAGCCGAAGCAGAGGGCAAAGCAGGGGAGACCATGGTCAGCGTTAATCTGATCGATGTTAATATCGATCAGCCGAGAAAGAGTTTTAACCAGGATAAATTAAACGAGCTGGCGGATTCAATTAAGCAGCACGGTATAGTTGAGCCGCTGATACTTCAGAAAAAGGGCAAGAACAGATTTGAGATCGTGGCGGGCGAGAGGCGTTTCAGAGCTGCCATGATAGCAAAGCTTAAAGAGGTTCCTGCCATTATCCGTGATTATGAGGATAAGGAGAGGGTTGAGATCGCTCTGATCGAGAATATTCAGAGAGAGGACCTGAACTCCATCGAAGAAGCTAATGCATACCAGAGACTGATGGACGAGTACGGCTACAGGCAGGATGAGGTAGCAGTGCGCGTTTCCAAGAGCAGGGTTACCATCACCAATTCTCTCCGTCTGCTCAAACTTGATGAAAGAGTCCAGCAGATGGTCATCGACGAGGAGATCAGCGGAGGTCACGCCAGGGCGCTCCTGGCTATCGAGGACCCGAACCTGCAGTATGAGATCGCAGGCAAGGTATTCGAAGAGAAGCTGAGTGTACGTGAAACAGAAAAGCTTGTAAGGACTATCACTAAGGGCAAGCCTGAGACCGCAAAGCAGAAAAAGACTCTCGAGGATGAGGCTGCGTACAAGGGCTATGAAAAGAATCTGATCACGCTTACCGGCACAAAGGTTGAGATCCAGCGCAAGGACAACAACAAAGGAAAGATCGTCATCGATTACAATTCCCTCGAAGACTTCGAGAGGATCTACGATATTATTTTGAAAGGCGGTAAGCAGTAATGCAGTTTTTAAATAGTCTTGGGATTGATGTAGGATACATGGTTATCGGCATATGTTGTGTTTTACTGATTTTGATCATACTATATATTGTCCTTTTGAATAAGTTCAAAGAGTTCAGAGCCAACTATGAGACCTTTATGCAGGGTAAGGACGGCAAGGACCTGGAGACAGCGATTCTCGACAAGTTCAAACAGATCGATAAGATCAGCGATCAGGTAGATATCAACGCGACCGAGATAGGCACTATTTTTGAAAAGCTTAAATTTACTTATCAAAAGTTCAGCATCGTCAAGTACGACGCATTTAAGGAAATGGGCGGAAAGCTCAGTTTTTCGCTTTGCATGCTGACCGACAACAACGACGGTTTTGTCCTGACATCGGTACACAGCAGCAATGAGGGCTGTTACATTTATATCAAAGAGATCATCAAGGGCGAGTCCTACGTGCTCTTAAGCGAAGAAGAGAAGAAGGTTCTTACCGAAGCAAAGACGCGCAGGAGCTGCCTCGACGATAAATAATCGGAGTAATACAATGCATAGTTTTTTAAAATCGGTGGGTTTTTCCGTTGAAGGAAATCCCGGAGAGATCGAAGAGATCATACGCACTACGATCCTCAAAGCCGAATACAGAAAAGAAGTTAAATTAAAGCGCGGCGGAAAGCTGATAGAATACATCAGATTCACCACCGAAGATACAGGTATTATCGTTGTCGGCGAAGAGGACGAAGAGAAGAAGTTCCATTACAAATACTATTTTCCTTTTGGTGTCAGCGCGGGCAGCATGAACCCGGAGGATGAGTTCTACATCAACAAAAAGGTTGATTCCGACGCATACACCGCGATGTGTGACGACCCGAGAGTCGGCATGTCACTGATATTCTATGTGGTAAATGTCGTGGATTTCCTGAAGTATTATAAGGGCGAGAAAAGACTGGAGAATAAGGCCGCGCAGTTTGTCGGCCTGGCTGATTCGGGCAAGATCATCCTTCCCACTCTCGTTCATGTAGAAAACAGGGAGCAGCAGAAAAAGGAAAACAATAAAAAGAACAAGCTCGTTGCCGAAGCCAAAAAGGGCAATCAGGAGGCGATCGAGAACCTGACGCTCGATGATATCACGAGATATGCAATCATTTCCCAGCGAATCCAGAAGGAGGACATCCTTTCAATAGTTGAGACGAGTATCGTACCGTACGGCTCCGAGTCTGATATGTATAAGATCACCGGCAACATTGAAGAGGTCAGAAAGCTCGAAAATATCGAGACACATGAGGAGATCTGGCATCTGACGATCAATGTCGATGAGATCCCGATGGACGTGTATATCAATTCAAAGGATCTGATGGGCGAGCCTACGCCCGGCAGGCGTTTCAGAGGAAATGTCTGGCTGCAGGCAGAGCTGCTCGACATAAAGGAAAAAGGTATACCGAAAGCATAAATAAAAGGTGCCTGTCACCATGGAGTTTTTCCCATGGTGACAGGCACCTTTTTTTGGACACCTTTTGTATTATATTTCCGGTCACTGTCCGATGAAAGTGGGCAGAACTTCTTCGATTCTGTGCAGGTAATCGTAAAAATCGATGTCGAGTTGTGTGATCGCGATAACAAAGAGGATGCAAAGAATGATAGTGATCACAAAAGCAACGAGAACGGCTACGAGGAACGCACATGCGTGATGCTTTACGTTAAGATTCTTGGCTGCGCATGCGATGATGATAGCAGCGATAAAGCCGACAACCGGAATGCAGTAAAGGAATGAGAGCCAGAAGAAACCGGCGGTCGAAACAACCTTTGACTCGGCGGGATCCTCATACTGCTCGGGAGCGGGCTGGTAAGGCGGATTCTGCTGATAGGGCGGCTCGGGAGCAGGCTGACCGTATGTGGCACCGGGAGCAGCGGGAGCTACGCCGAAAGCGGCCTCTGTATTGGTTCTCGGAGCGGGCTGGGGCTGTGCATAAGCCGGAGCGGGCTGAGGCTCGGGTTTATAAGCGGGCGCGGGCTGAGGGGCAGGCGCAGGCTCGGTAAATACGGGAGCGGGTGCAGGCTCTGTGAATACGGGAGCGGGTGCGGGCTCTGTAAATACAGGAGCGGGCGCAGCCGGTTCGGGATGAAAATCAGGCGCGGGCTCGGCATAAACGGGGACCGAAGGCTGTTCAGGTTCGGTAGCTACGGGTGCTGCGGGCACGTCTTCAACTCTGGTGCCGCAATTGGTGCAGAATAATGTTCCTTCCTGTATATCTGCACCGCAGTTAGTACATGTTCTGCTCATTTATCCTCCTTTTGGAGCCTCCGTTGTTATCAGATAATAGTTGAGGCTTCATACAAATTGATATTACAATATTTTCGCGTGATATACAAGAAAATTCTCTTGCCAAAAGTGTTGTGTGTGTTATAATCGGAATAATCGCTTATGCAAGGAGTGCACATAAAATGCTATACATAAACAGTATTTTGCTGGGTATCGGCCTCGCGATGGATGCGTTCTCGGTATCGCTGGTCAACGGGCTGGGCGAACCCTGCATGAAGACACGGAAGATGAGTCTGATAGCCGGAGTTTTTGCGGTGTTTCAGTTCATGATGCCGATGCTCGGATGGTTCTGCGTAACGACAGTCGTGGAACATTTTAACAAATCTAAAGGCTTTATCCCTTGGATCGCGCTGATATTACTGCTGTTCATCGGAATTAAGATGCTGGTGGACGGTATAACCAAAAAAGTCGAAGAAGAATCGCCTGCGATCGGTTTCGGAGCATTGATGATCCAGGGAGTTGCCACATCGATCGATGCGCTGTCGGTAGGATTTACAACAGCGAACAACAGTTTGGGAGAGGCGCTGATATCATCTCTCATCATCGGAGCGGTAACCTTCGCACTCTGCTTCGGAGGTATAGCGATCGGTAAAAAGTTCGGCATGAAGCTGGCCGACAGGGCCCAGATCGTCGGAGGGCTGATACTGATAGGCATCGGTATCGAGATATTTGTAAAGGGAGTTTTCTTTGCCTGATGGGCCGATAAATGAAAAACCGCATAATAGATTGTAGTTTCTTGACGTTTTAAATTGATTATGATAATATACTCATTGTGTTCGTCCGCGTAGCTCAGCAGGATAGAGCGACCGCCTCCTAAGCGGTAGGTCGTGCGTTCGAATCGCATCGTGGACGTTGAAAAGGAGCCTTTATGGCTCTTTTTTTATTTTGACGGGTTTTATATCATCCGGGTGGCAGATATACGTCTGTAGATCGCCTGCTATATTGGAATATAAGAAAAGAGGTAACTTTTGGTTACTTCAATTAATATGATAGTGATGATAATATGATTATTGATCTATAAGGATATATCATTTGTTTTATGCAGCGGAGGATTTATGAAAGATAGAAATAGGTATCTGCCTGTTGTTCTGCTGATGCTGATCACTATGGCGATCTGCATGGGCTGCGCAAGAAACGCGGATCCCGAAGAAAGCGTTACCGTCATATTTGACGGACAATGGAATGATGAGAACGGCAATAAGATCCTGTTTCTGCCGGACGAAGCAGCGTATGTGCTTGAGACACCGGGCGGCCGTATCGGAAAAGGAGCGTATGCTGCGGAAAACGGTCAGATCGGATTTAACAGGTTTATATATGATCTGAACGTGCAGGATGACGGCAGCATCAGTCTGAGGCGAAACGGTTCACCGGCCAATGAAGAAGAAAACCTGAACGGGGCTGTATTTAGGCAGGCAGAGCAGCCGGATATAGAACTCTATGAGATCGAATCGCTGGCAGGTTCATGGAGAAACGATCAGGGTGCTCACCTGACTCTCGATATCGATGCCATGGAATACAAGTGGAATTCAGAGCTTGGGGCCGGCGCCGGAACACTGTTTGATGAATTTGACGGAAGGGGGTTGCTTATGGCTCTGGATGATGAAGGCAGTGCGATCGTTCTCAGAAGAGACGGTACAATGATCATCGAAACAGAGGAGCCGGGCTTTAAAGGAACAGTATTTTCAAGAGAATAATATAAAGGAGAAAGCAAAATGAAAAAAGTAATTTCGATGCTTATTATTTTTATCATGATAGTGTCAATTGCCGCATGCGGCAATAAGGATAACACCAACGGCAACGCAGGCGGAAATGAGATCACTGCGGGAGCAGATAATAAAAAGGATACTGAGCCTACAAAGGCGCCTGCAGCTACAGCGGCACCTGAGCCTACCAAGGAGGTGCAGCCTACCGCTGAGCCTGAACCTACCGAAGAGCCCGATGATCCCGACATCGATGAAGATGACGAGGTTTACAGCGATGGTCATATGTACGAGGGACTCTGGCAGAGCGGGAATTGCATAATCAGTATAGTGCCTGAAGGTGCAGCTGATATTGTTATTACCGAATACTATACAGAGACGGATCAGGTAAACTATGGTGCATGGAATGAATACTGGACTGAGTTCATTCCCGATGAAAACAGGTTTGTTTCATACAATGTAAATCATGTAACAATTAATAACGGTGAATATGATAACCAGCAGGAAGAAGGTTTTTATTCGTTTGAAGCAGAGGGAGAAAACCTGGTTAGGGATGGTGAGGTATTCACAAAGATTTCCGACGATATTTGGGATAATCCTTTCATTGTAAGCCCTGATGATAATGATTACGGCAATGGCGGAGATTACGGAGACGGCTTTGGCGCAGAGTTTACACTGGAGGATCAGGAATTTATAGACGTGATCGCAACGACTTACTACGGTGTTTATTGCCAGAGCGCTGACGATCCGATGGTTGGAACTTACTATCCTTACTATGGCGATGAAATGTCGATGGAGACAATGGATGAGTCCAATGCGGCATTCCTGTATCTGGGCATGGAGGAGGATCAGGGTCAGTTATGCTTCCTTGAAAAGGGCATGAACGAGGATGTGACATGGTCCCTGGGTAAAGACGAGTTTGGTACCTATATCTTACTGGACGACGGTTATACCGGTGAAGTCTATAAGGGAAGATTCTATTGGGATTATGAAAACACCAGGATTTTGGTTATGATCAGGATCGGTGAGTACGATCTGTGGCTGACCAGCGACACAAGAGTGATCGCAGACACCTCAACTTCCCGTACGATGGATGAAGAGACTGCCCTTCGGGCGATCGAAAAATATCTTGCCGAGAACGATGAGAGTATGTACGAAAAGCTTCAAACCGGGGACTACGGCACTGCTGACGGAGTATATACAGACGAAGAAAACGGAACCATAGTAGTTTGGCTCAGGACATATACGGGAGCATACAGGAATTACTATATCGACCCCGACTCGGGTGAAACATATGTAACGGAGACCTCGCCCCTGACCGATAATTCGGTAGAAACTCCTACCGATGAGACACTGAACGCATGGGACTATGCAGATTGATAAGGATGAGAAAATGAAAAAGCAGATCAAGAGTATTTTGGCAATGATCCTTGCGGCAGTAATGCTGCTTTCCGCATGCGGAAGCGATGAGGATATCAATACCGATGTTACGGAAGCTCCGGTCACACAGGCCGTGGCTTCCGGCACTCCGGCGGATATTACGGATATGCCCGACACCGGGAAACAGGATGACCCTGCGGAACCGACTCCTGCGAACACTGCGGTCACGGATGATACGACAGCGGACAACGGCGGGGAGAGCGCGCAGACTAAGAGCCTGTCTATGACGGTAAACAGCGGCTCCGGCGAGCTCAAAGTGAGCAGGAGGAAGATTTCTCAGGGCAATGCGGCATCTCTTCCCTCCGGCTGGACACTGTTCGTATACCTGTGCGGTACAGATCTGGAAACCGACTACTATGCTGCTACGGGAGACCTTGATGAGATGCTCGCGGTTTCGGAGAGCGACAAGGTCAGGTTTATCGTCCAGACAGGCGGTACCGACACCTGGCACAATGAGGTCGTTGATCCGGATTCTATCCAGCGTTATCTGATCCAAAACGGGGAGATCACTCTCGTCGACGAACAGCAGCTCAGCAACATGGGCGACCCGGAAACTCTGGCGGATTTCCTGAAATGGGGTCTTAAGGATCATGCATCCGCGCACAACGGACTGATCTTCTGGAATCACGGCGGCGGATGCATCACCGGCGTCTGCTTTGATGAAAGATACGACAGCGATTCCCTGGATCTGACCGAGATCGATGCGGTGCTTAACGAAACGATAGGCAGCTTCGGAAAGAAGCTTGATTTTATCGGCTTTGACGCCTGCCTGATGGGAACCGTGGAAACGGCGAACGTCCTTGCTACCTTTGCCGATTACATGTACGGCTCGGAGGAGGTTGAGCCCGGAAGCGGCTGGGATTATACGGCTATCGGAGATTATCTGGTTCAGAATCCCGATGCGGACGGAGCGGCGCTCGGAAAAAAGGTGGCCGACAGCTTCCTGAAGGCATGCGAGGATGACGGTCAGGACTATGAGGTAACATTCTCGATCATCGATCTCTCAAAGACGGATGAGATACTTACTTCCTTTAACGCATTTGCGAAGGATCTGTACGAGGCGGCGGAAGACGCCGGACAGAGAGCCGATATAGTCCGCGCGATCCGTGCGGTCGATGATTTCGGCGGAAACAACAAAACCGAGGGCTATGCAAACATGATAGATCTCGGCGGCCTGACAGAGGCCTGCGCGTCGTATTCGAAGAACGCGTCAGCGGCTTTGAAGGCGATCTCGGATGCGGTGGCCTACTCGGTCAGCGGAGATATGCATACGGGAGCGACCGGTCTTTCTACCTACTATCCCATCAGTATTCAGGGTTCGAACGAGCTTTCCTTCTTCGGAAAGGTCTGCATCAGCCCGTATTATCTTTCATTCGTCGATCTGCTCGGATCCGTCGGCGTTTCGGGCGATATGTATTCGGATTATGAGGATGATACCTGGTTTGACGATGACGGTGACTGGTACTGGGGTGATGACTGGGATTACTACGATGACGATTACTGGAATTATATCGACGATTTCGAGGTGACCGGCGAGAGCCCTTATATAGGCTTTGATGTGGAGCCTACATTTGAGGACGGGAACTATTATTTCATGCTCGACGAAGAAGGCTTGTACAACGCGGCCGATGTCTACGGTATAGTATGCGTCATGAGCGAAGACGGCTCCGAGGTGATCGAGTACGGTGAGACCTACGATATCGACGCGGACTGGGAAGACGGCATATTCTTCGATAATTTCGACGGCTGGTGGATCTCCCTTCCCGACGGCCAGAACCTCGCGACCTATATAGTCGGATATACCGAAGACGGCGTGGTCTATACTTCACCCGTAATGCTGAACGGTGAGGAGACAAACCTGCGTCTGAAGATGGACTATGAAGGCAATATAGTCATCGAAGGCGCCTGGGACGGTATCGACGACGAGTGCGGCGCGGCGTCCAAGGATATCACTAAGCTGAAAAAAGGCGACAGGATCATACCGCTGTATTATTCGATCCCTCTCGACGACGATGCCGAGCTTGAAGACGGCTACGGATATTACGGCGATGAGTATGTTTTCGACGGAGATCCCGAGATATGGCACGATCAGATGTATCCCGGCGAATATCTGTATGCGTTCTGCATCGACGATATCTACGGCGATTATTATCTGACCGATTTTGAGATATTCTATGTAACCGAAGATGGCGAAGTGGAATTTGAAAAGGATATGGAATAATGGTTGTTTGCTATATTGTGATGGTGATCTTAGGCATCATCGTGATACGATTCAGTATCAAAAACAGCAAGCTGCTGGTGGTCGCCGGAGCGCTTCTGGCGGCAGCGGGACTGTTTCTCCTCGTCTGTACGGTCATACTTGCATGGGCGGTGAGCCACAGCGAGCCAAACCCGAAGTTTGAGGATGACACTGAGTTTGATTACGGTGAAGTCTATGAAACCACCGACGGAGACGTTCTGAACGAGCTTGGAATAATTGTAGCCGAAGATGACATCTCGTGGTATCATTATACCGATAATAAACGGAAAGAGGCGAAGGCGGAGGATGCCTCGCCGGGTTTTTACCGGAGAATGATATAGAGGAGCATCATGTTCGAAAAACTGAAACAGGCTATCGATGATTTTTACATAAAGGAGAGCGCACCGGATATCCGGCTGTTCAAGCTGCTCGGTACAGGCGGCATAATCGTCAGCATCATAGGCGCGATACAGGATATCTTCACGTCGTCGGATCTGACCGGTTCGCTGATCAATCTGCTCGCGGCGCTTGCGAGCGTATGCCTGATGTGGTACGTCCACAGTACCGGAAAGTATCTGGTCGGATACCTGCTGACCACCGTCAGCGTATTCATGTTCCTTTTCGCGTGGCTCTTTCTGGAGACCGGCGGGATGAACGGCTCGATACCTTATTTCTTTGCATTCGGCATGGTTTTCACGCTCCTGATGTACAAGGGCGCGCTGCGATATATCATGACGGCCGTACAGACACTGTTTTATGTGGCTGTCTGCTGGTTCTCATACAAATATCCGCAGTTTGTGGTACCCTTTGAAAATGAAAAAAAGCAATTCTTTGACCAGATGGCGGGAATCCTGTTTTCCGCCATCGGTATCGGTCTGATATTTCTGATGTATCTCTGGGAATACGGCAAGCAGCAGAAGCTCGCGGAGGAATCGAGCAAAGCGAAGAGCGTGCTTCTGGCCAATATCAGTCATGAGATCAGAACTCCCATCAATATGCTGCTCGGAATGAACGAGATGATCATGCGTGAATCCGAGAATACGCAGATAAACGAATATGCGCAGAACGTGGTCAACGCGGGGCAGCAGCTGATGTTCATGGTAAATCAGTTCCTCGATCTGTCCAGGATCGATATGGGCAAGGAGACTCTTTTCGAAGAGGATTTCAATGTCCTGAAGACCGTGGAGAGCCTCGGAGCGTTTTTCGCTAAAGAGGCAGAAAAGAAGGGACTGGAATTTGTTCTAGATATCGACGGAAAAGTACCGGAATACGTCTACGGCGACAACAGAAAGCTGTCGCAGATCCTGTCAAATCTTCTTTCCAACGCAGTTAAATACACACAGAACGGCACGATAGTGCTTTCCGTTCTGCCGGTGGAAAATAAAGCCGGCGAAAACCAAAAAGATCATACGATACGTTTCGAGGTTTCGGACACGGGCGCCGGTATTTCGGGCGAGGATCAGCAGAAGATCTTCGAGAGCTTTGAAAGAGCGGACATCATCAGGAACCGCAGTATAGAGGGTACCGGTCTGGGACTCGCGATCTCGAACAAACTCGCCAATCTCATGGGCTCCGATATCAAGGTCAAGAGCCAGTACGGAGTGGGAAGCGTGTTCTGGTTCGACCTGCAGCTCAACGCGGGAGAAGAAAGCACCGACAGGGGCTCTGTAGGAGGGGCGTTCATCGCTCCCGAGGCGAAGATACTCATCGTCGATGACAATAATATGAACCTGCTGGTAGGAAAGTCACTGCTCAAGCGCACCATGATATCCGTCGATACCGCGGGTTCGGCTCAGGAGAGCTACGAGAAATACGCGAAGACCGATTACGATCTCGTGTTTATGGATTACATGATGCCCGAGGTAGACGGCATCGAGGCGATGCATCATCTGAAGGAGTCGGATAAGGCGAAGAACAGGCATGTTCCGATCATCGTACTTACGGCGGACGCTTCGTCGGACAAAAAAGAGATGTTCCTTTCCGAGGGCTTTGACGATTATCTCTTAAAGCCCGTGGACAGCCGTCTGATGGAGAGCATCCTGATGAGGCATCTTCCCGCGAAGCTTATAACTCCCGTGGGAAGCGACGAACAGACGGAGCTGCCGCCCGAGCTTAAGAAGGAGTTTTCCGCGCTGCTGAAGGATTACGATGTTTCCTTCGAGCTTGCGCTCAAGCATCTGAGCGGAGATGTGGTACAGCTGGCGAGAGTCAGCGAGTTCTTTGTCCAGAATATCGGGAGGAGCCTTTCGGCTGCGCAAGAATACGTTAAAGCCGGGGATTACGAGAATGCGTCCATTCTTTTCCATTCGATAAAAGGAAACGCAGGAAACGTGGGCGCCGAGGATCTCTATTATTCCGCGAGGAGACTTGAAAAGCGCGCGAAGGACTTTGATTCCGAATATGTGAACGCCGCGATCCCGCTCTTTGTCATGAAGTCAAAGAGGGTTGAGGAAGGCTTAAAGAAGTTCAGGGAGAAGTTCGAAAGCGTCAGGAGCATTATCATACCCGAGCAGGAAGAGGAAAACAGGTCTCTCGATGAGAATGAACTCTTAACGAAGCTTACAGAGGAGGTACGTCTCGGCAACAAGACGCCCGCGCTCAGGGTGGTCGATAAACTTGCAGAACTGAAAGGCAACAACAAAGAATTTGACGCGATACGCGAGTGTATAAGGAACATTGAGTTTGACAGGGCGGAGGAACTGATAGATAAGCTGTCCGAATGAGCTTATACGGGACCGGAACTTCCGACGGTTTTTGAAGGGGTGTACAATGGATAACAACAGGATCTTATGCGTAGACGACGATATCGGCATGCTCAATACCATTGAAGATATCCTGATCAGCGCCGGTTATTCGGTGAGCCTTGCCAAGTCCGGCAGACAGGCGATCGACCTCCTGAAAAAGGGGATAAGCTACCGGCTTGTTCTGCTTGATGTGGATATGCCGGAGATGGACGGCTACGAGACCTTTAAGGCTATCCGGGAGCTTGCGCCCGGAAAAGAGATACCTATCATTTTCCTGACCGGTATGGACGGATCCGAATTCGAGATAAAGGGATGGGAGTACGGCGCGGCCGATTACATCACCAAACCTTTTATCAAGAGCGTTTTTCTGGCCAGGATCAAAAACCGCATTACGGTGCCCGCAAAGTCTTCCGCGGAGCAATACGATCCTGCGGCGCTCGCTGATTTTGAGAAGCTGCTCACGGATCTGGAGCTTATCGTGGCAAAGTACGTGGCCGACGGTCTCTCCAATCAGGAGATCGCAGACCGGACCAGTTATTCATACGGTTATATCAAGCGTGTTGTTTCCACGATACTCGATAAGGCGGGAATGAAAAAACGCTCCGGCATCCGGAAATACCTGAAGGAAGGTATAAAGGATGAGGGCGGAGAAGACGACGAATAATCAGATAAACGATAAAAACGGCACGGACTGCGGGTCCGTGCCGTTTTTACCGTTACAAAAGCTGTTTGTAAATATCCTGCTTACTTACCCCGCGGTCTTTTGCGACGGCCTTCATCGCTTCTTTCTTATCCATGCCGCGGTCGAGGTAGAGCTGCATATGCTCTTCGAGGGGAAGCTTGTTCCACTCATCGATGGAGTTCTGCGCGATCTCGGTGAAGGTCTTTCCTTCGATGACCAGAACGCATTCGCCTTTGGGCTCGTTGGCGGTGTAATGCTCAATTGCTTCTACAAGCGTAGTAAGAAATACAGTCTCGTGCTTTTTCGTGAGTTCCCTGCACACGGTGATCCTGCGGTCGCCCAGAGTGTTCAGAAGGTCGTTCAGGGTTTTTAACAGATGGTGCGGGGCCTCGTATATGATCATGGTGCGCGTTTCGTTTACAAGGGAGTCGAGGATCTGCTTTCTCTCCTTTTTGTCGGCGGGGAGAAAGGCCTCGAAAGCAAAGCGCCTCGTGGGGAGCCCCGAAAGCGTGAGCGCGGTAACGCAGGCGCAGGCGCCGGGGAGCGATGTGACCGTAATGCCGGCGGCGTGGGCCATTTTTACGAGCTCCTCGCCGGGATCCGAGATCGCCGGAGTACCCGCGTCGGTGATCAGGGCGATATTCCGGCCTTCGAGAAGCTTTTCGACGAGAGTCCTGCCCTTGTCGAATTTATTGTACTCATGGTAGCTGGTCATCGGCGTGGAGATCTCGAAATGATTCAGCAGCTTGATGCTGTTGCGCGTGTCCTCCGCGGCGATCAGGTCGACCTCCTTTAAAGTGCGAAGGACGCGGTAGGTTATGTCTTCGAGATTGCCTATCGGTGTTGCGCACAGATACAGGGTTCCGGACATATATCTCCTTTCAGGCTTTCAGCTGATCGCAGCAGCGACAGCCTTTTATTTCGGGCGATGTCTGCCCGTCAGTAACCGTAAATATCGTAGATCTCGTCGTTATAGACGCCCTCTTCTTTATACACGATCAGAGGCGCTTCCACCGTCATGCGGGGCTTGCCGCCGCGCACGGCTTCGATAAGGACCATGTTGGGTTCTTTGTCGATGAAGGGGTGAACCATCTTCATGCGTTTGGGCTCGAGCTTATGTTCCTTCAGGCACACTATGATCTCCGCCAGGCGGAAGGGCCTGTGGACCAGATAGAACCTGCCCTGAGGCTTTAAGAGGAGCGAAGCCTCGCGTACCACATCCTCGAGAGTGCACATGATCTCGTGCCGCGCGATAGCTTTTGCCGAGTCGGGATTGACCAGGCCGTGATTGCCGAGCATATAGGGAGGATTCGAGGTAACTACCTCAAACGAAGCCTTTCCGAACGTCGCCGATGCGGTCTTTATATCTCCTTCGATGATCTCTACCCTGTCCCCAATGCCGTTTAACAGCACGCTCCTTTGCGCCATCTCGACATTGTCATGCTGTATCTCAAGTCCGGTGAAATGCTCGCCGGGTGTTTTTGCCGCAAGAAGGATCGGGATAATGCCGTTGCCGGTACCGAGATCGATCGCCCGCTCGCCTTCGCGCACAAAAGCAAACCCGCTCAGCAGCACGGCATCCATGCCGAAGCAGAACCGGGCGGGGTTTTGGATTATCTTGAAATTGTTGCGTTCCAGGTCGTCTATGCGTTCACCCGGCAATAAAACAATATCAGTCTTCAAGCTTGCTCTTTCCTTCTTTTTCCTCGAGTATCTCCAGTTCCTTGAGCTCCTTCATCTCAGCGTCGGAAGAACCGCGGTCCTTGCGCTTGCGGGGCTTGAAGGTAAGCTGTTCGGGAGAATACTCGCGGGCTTCCTTGTCGCCGTTTTCAAGAGTGATGATCACGCGGACGATCTGCTTCAATACGTTGACCGAAGCTACGTCGCCGTGCTGTCCGTCGGAGGTAACGACATGGTCGCCTACGCCGGGAAGCTTTGCGTTCAGCTCTTCGTAAGCGAGTTCCTCATTGTTCAGGCAGCACATGAGTCTGCCGCAGTTGCCGGATATCTTCGAAGGGTTCAGCGAGATATTCTGCTCCTTCGCCATCTTGATCGAAACGGGTGCGAAATCGGGAAGATATGTATTGCAGCAAAGAGGCCTGCCGCAGATACCGATGCCTCCGAGCGCCTTTGCTTCGTCGCGCACGCCGATCTGGCGAAGCTCGATCCTGGTCTTGAACACGGCCGCCAGGTCCTTTACGAGCTCACGGAAATCGATGCGTCCGTCTGCGGTGAAGTAGAACAGAACCTTATTGTTGTCAAAAGTGTATTCGCATTCGATCAGCTTCATCTCGAGGCCATGCTTGCGAATCTTCTCGAGGCAGATGTCAAATGCGCTCTTTTCCTTTTCGCGGTTGCGGGCTTCGGTCGCGAAATCGCTCTCGTCGGCCTTGCGGATCACGGGCTTTAAGGGCTGGATGACCTTGCTGTCCTCAACCTCGGCGGGACCGAGCACCACAGTTCCGAATTCGACGCCGCGAGCGGTCTCTACGATGACCGATTCGCCCTTATTTATCTCGAAATCGAGCGGGTCAAAATAATAAACCTTTCCCGCGTGTCTGAATCTTACTCCAATTACCTTTATCATTTTAATATCCTTCCTTACGGATTATTTTGCTTTCATTGCTTCGACCAGAAGCTGCATGGCAGCAGGGAAGCTTACGTTATTTTTGAGCCGGTCCTTTGTGCGGTCGAGCTCGATGAAAATATTGTTCAGGGCCGGGAAGCTCTTCGCTTCGGCCTGCTCCCCGACAGAGCGGAGATTCTCGGAAAACAGGATCCTTTCCGCGTTGTGCGTTGATTTGTAGACGAGAACGTCGCGGTACCACATGGACAGCAGATCGAAGTAATCGTCCATGGCAGCAGCCGAATTCTTGTCTCCCATGGCGGCGATCGCGGCGGAGATCTCTGCCTGCGACATGCGGTCGAGATCGGAAACCAGTCTCAGCACGCGGTCCTTTGCCTCGATAAAGCCCTCGTCCTCCGCATAGCGGCGGGCCTTGCCGATGCAGCCGCAGGAAAACGAAGCGCAGAGATTCGCGACATAATCGGGAAGCTGCTTCTCCTTCATCAGATAGTCGCGGATCAGCGCCCGCTCAACAGGCTTCATATCAAGGATCACGCAGCGCGACAATATGGTCTGCAGGAATTTGCCGGTGTTCTCCGCGAGCAGCAGGATAACGGCGTACTCGGGCGGCTCCTCGAGCGTTTTGAGCAGCGCGTTCTGCGCAGGCTCGTTCATCTTCTCGGCGTCGTCGACTATGTAGATCTTGTAGCGGCCGGAATAAGGCATGACCCTTATATCGTTCACGAGCTGGAGGCGTATGTCGTCGACAGTGATGTCCTTTTTCTCGTGAGTGACGTAGATAATGTCGGGATGGCTGTGAGCCTCGGACTGCATGCAGTTAAGGCACGCTCCGCACGGATCGGTCCCCTCGCCGTCGCATTGGAGGGCTGCGGCGAATCTTTCGGCAAGCATCATCTTGCCGGAGCCGTCCTCTCCCGCGAAAATATAGGCATGCGAGATTTTTTTCTCGGACAGCGCCGAAGTCAGATGGGCTTTGACGCCTTCCTGACCGATTATGTCGTTAAAGCTGAGCATTCACATACCTCCGGGCGCTGCGGATCAGGTGAAGATATCCAGCAGCAGGCCTCTGATCTCGTCGATATTGTTCATAATGAGCAGCATGTCCTGCTCGTCCTTTAAGAGCTCCGAAGCGATCTGATCGAGCTTCTCGTCGACCAGACGGACCATTCCGTATACACGGTGGCGTCCGCGCCTGTCAAGGAAGTTCTCTCGCGAAAACTTATGAGAACGGTTAACGACCTCGTTCATGAAATCCTTGATCAGCGAGCGGTAGCGGCGCATATCCTGTATGTCGCGGCGCTTTTTGATCCTTTCACCCTGCTCCGTGATCTCGCCCATGAGATTGCTCAGGCGCTCCGCAAGCTCGGACTCCTCTATCGCGCTCGCGAGCGTGAACTTAAAGGTACCGTCCGCAGGCTTGTTCGCCTGCGTCTGTTCGATCTGGGTGACCGGAGTGGTCTGATTAACCTTGATATCCATAAGGCGCCTCCGTAGATCCCGTCAGTCCGCGTAGCTCTCTATCAGTGCGCAGATCTCGGCGAGACATGTGTCAAAATCATTATTCTCGTAGCGTTTGGTGATCCCGAGACGTGTGATCTTCTCTTCGGCAAAATCCTCACTGTCCGCAATGAAACGGCGGCACATCTCGGTATACTTCGGCTCGGGCTGTCTGCGTTCGCGCTCCAAAGCGCGGCTCAGCCTGACGCCGTCCTCCACCTCTATATATATCGGTATTACACGGTCGCTTCCGAAGTAATCGCGGAGCGACTCATAGCCTTCGAGGACCATCGTGATCACATAATCGTGCGTGTCGTCGATCTGGCCGTCATCGGCGGTGAAATAATACCAGTCTCCCATTACGGTGTGGTAGCAGCGATACTCGATGATGCGTCCCTCGTCACGCATCTGTCTGAAACTCGGAATATCGGTAAAAAAGTATTCAACTCCCTCGGTCTCGTTGCCTCTCTTCGGACGTGTGGTGTAGGAGACAACTGTAGACAGCGGAATAGGCTGGCGCTTTAAGATCGCCTGGAAAAGGCTGTCCTTGCCGGACGCTGACGGTCCGAGAAGACAGAAAATACGGCCTTTGCCCATATGAACACCCTTCCTTTCCTCAATACTTGTATAGATCCGGGACCTTCCCCCAAATACCGACAGCCCATAAATCTACAAGATATTATTATATCACAAACCGCAGGGGTTGTCACATTGAATTGCAAAAAACCGCGCGGAAGGGTAAAATATCAAAAGATGTTATTCAGAAGGAGACAATAATGAGACTCAGACATATTGCGAAGGCAATGCCTATCATAGAACAGAGTGAATTCGTGGAACACGATCCCGCAGCATGGAAGGGAAAGTGGAAGGAGCGTTTCGGAAATGACAGACCCCTGCATATCGAGGTAGGAATGGGCAAGGGCAGATTTATCACGACGATGGCGGGGCTGAATCCCGAGATCAATTATATCGGTATCGAGAGGGCCGACGCGGTGCTCTACCGCGCGCTCCAGAAGCAGCAGGAGCTGAAGCTCCCGAACCTGATACTGCTGCTTGCCGACGCGGACAATATTGAAGAATATTTCGCTGAGGACGAGGTGGACCGGATATATCTCAATTTCTCGGATCCCTGGCCGAAGGCTCATCACGCGAAGAGGCGCCTGACCTCGGGCACCCATATGGACAAATACGCGAATATCCTGAAGGAAGAAGGCAGCATCTGCTTTAAGACAGACAACAGGGATTTGTTTGATTACAGCCTGGAGGCTGTGCAGGAGGCGGGATGGAGCATTTCCGACCTGACCTATGACCTTCATCACAGCGAATACGCCGAGGGAAATGTCATGACCGAGTACGAAGAACGCTTCTCGGGCATGGGGAATCCGATTTTCAGGGCTGTTTTCAAACACGAAAAAGGGCCTGTTTCTGCGGCTTCAGAGCCTTGAGAAAAAATTTTTTCAAAAAATTGAAAAAAGTGCTTGCATTTGAAAAAATTCTGTTATATAATGCACCTTGTGCTCGGTTGAGAGAGCGCAATTGAATAAGGAATGCACCTTTAGCTCAGTTGGTAGAGCACCTGACTCTTAATCAGGGTGTCCAGGGTTCGAGCCCCTGAAGGTGCAGTTTGAAAGTATCGGTTCTGAGGATTGTCTTCGGGGTCGGTGCTTTTTCTTTACGCAAAAACCCACGTGTGGTATACTTAACCTTGTTTGGAGGAGGGGGTATATGAAGATCGACTGGAAAACGGGGCTTGCGTATTGTTTTATTCATTTCTCGGTAGAAGTGCTCTGTTTTTTCATTCTTTATAAGGTCTTTGGCGGTTCCGGACTGTGGTGGGCTTTCTGCGTGGCGTTCGATACGCTGGCGTTTGTCCCGCAGGCTCTGTTCGGCGCTCTCTGTGAAAAGTATCCCGGATTCAGACCCGGCGTGACCGGCGGCGTGATCATCATTGCCGGCGGTTTGATAATGCTGAACGCATCGGGCGTTCCGGCAGCATTGATGGCCGGACTTATTTTGCTTACATTCGGCAACGCACTGATCCATATCTCGGGAGCGATGGCGACGCTTCGCGTGTCGGAGGGCAGGCTTTCCGAGAGCGCGCTGTTTGTCGGAGGCGGCTCGTTCGGCGTGATCACGGGCAGGCTGCTCGCAGGCGCTGCAGGAGTGAGCTGGATCCCGTTCGTGCTGATAGCGCTCGCGACCGGACTTATGATCCTGACCGACAGGCGGATCAGGAGCAAAGGACCGGATGTGTTCGATTTCGACAGCTCGCCCTGTCTGCACGATCTTGCGGCGGACAGACCTGCATGGATCGTGATACTGATACTTGCTCTCGTAGTTACAGTCAGGGCTTATATCGGTTACGGCATACCGACCGCGTGGAACAAAACGGCGGTGCAGACCGTATTCCTGTTTGTGTTCATGGGTATCGGAAAGATACTCGGAGGAATACTCTCGGATATTATCGGGACGAAGCGGATAGGCATTGTCAGCTGCCTGCTCGCGGTTCCGCTGCTGCTCGTGAGCAATAATATAATGTGGCTTTCGCTGATAGCCGTGGCGCTGTTTTCAATGACCATGGCAGTGACGCTCGGAGGACTGGTCTCAGTCCTTAAAAAGCACCCCGGCGTGGCGTTCGGCATCACAACGATCGCGCTGTGGCTGGGCTCGATGCCCGTATTCTTATTCGGAATTCCGGAGCAGACCGTCTGCAATATCCTTATCGCGGTGCTTTCTGCACTTGCGGCGGCGGGACTGTTCTGTGCATTAAAAAATGATAAGGGATTGTCCGTAAAAAACTGAGGGCAACAGAATAGGAGGAGTAAATGTCATTTCTCGATGTAGCACCCGCGGGACCTTTTGACTACTCATCAGGCGTAGTCGGCCCCATCCTGTTTGTAGCGCTTATCGCGCTCGTTGTAGTTGCGATCATAGTTGTTGTGCTCTTATGCATCAGACGCAGCAGAAAGAAGAAGGAAGCTGCAGCGGCACAGCAGAACGCATTCGCACAGGCGCCCATTGATCCGCCCGCTGACGGGAACAAGACCGAATGAATGAGGGAGTGGCCCTGCTGATAAAGGCCCTGCTGCTGACCTTAGTCATCGAAGGCGTCGTGATAGTCCTCATGACAAAGTCGGTAAAGTGGCTTCTTTTCAGCATTTTGGTCAACGCGCTCACAAATCCGATACTTAATCTGTGTCTGCTGCTGGTCAGCGTATACAGCGGGAATTTAATATTATACATTACAGTGCTGGTACTCGGAGAGCTCGCGGCAATAGTCGGCGAAGCGGTATTGTACAGGGCTTTTACGGGAGAAACGCTCAGACGCTGTTTTCTCAGGTCTTCGATCGCCAATGTGGCTTCGGTAGGCCTGGGTTTTATAATTATGCATTTTATGCTTGCATGACGGTATTTTTTGTCATACTATAGCTTAAAACAATATTGATAAAGGAGAGGAAAGAAATGTCCGAAAAAAAGCTTATGCTCGGCAATGAAGCCATTGCGCGCGGCGCGTGGGAAGCCGGAGTAAAGGTATCCGCAGCTTATCCCGGCACGCCCAGTACCGAGATCAGCGAAAACATTGTTAAATACGAAGATGTGTACTGCGAGTGGTCGCCCAACGAGAAGGTGGCGATGGAGGTTGCGATCGGCGCTTCCATGGCAGGCGTGCGTTCGCTTGTTTCCATGAAGATGGTCGGCGTCAATGTTGCGTCCGATCCTCTCTATACCGTGAGCTATATCGGCGTTTCGGGCGGCCTCGTTCTGGTTGCGGCGGACGATCCCGGAATGTATTCTTCACAGAACGAGCAGGATTCGAGAGCCGTTGCGCGCGCTGCGCACGTTCCGGTGCTCGAGCCTTCGGATTCGCAGGAAGCAAAGGAATTCACGAAGTTCGCGTTTGACATGAGCGAGAAATACGATACTCCCGTTATCCTCCGCACGACCACGAGACTTGCGCATTCGCAGGGACTTGTGGAGCTTGAGGACCGCTGCGAGCCCATCGATATCCCTTACGAAAAGAATATCAAAAAGAACGTCATGATGCCCGCGAACGCGATCGCGCGTCATCCCGCAGTTGTTGCCCGTGAGCAGCAGATGTCGGATGATGGCGCCGAATTCCCGATCAACCGCATTGAAATGCGCGATAAGAAGATCGGCGTGATCACTTCGGGTATCCCTTACCAGTATGTAAGAGAGGCGCTTCCCGAGGCTTCCGTTCTGAAGCTCGGCTGTGTAAATCCCCTTCCGAAGCAGATGATCATCGATTTCGCGAAGAAGGTTGACAAGCTCTACATCGTTGAGGAGCTCGATCCGATCATCGAGGAGCAGGTAAAGAGCTGGGGCATTGAGTGCACAGGCAAGGAGATTCTTACCGTGCTCGGCGAATACAGCACAAATATGCTGAAGAAGGCGATCCTCGGTATCGACGAGAAGCTCGAGACTCCCGCACAGGTTCCGGTTCGTCCTCCGATCCTCTGTCCCGGATGTCCTCACCGCAGCACCTATTTTACACTGAAGAAGCTCGGCATCCACGCGGCAGGCGATATCGGATGCTACACGCTCGGCGCCGTTGCTCCGCTTTCGGTGCTTGAGACCACGGTCTGCATGGGCTCGTCGATCAGCACTCTCCACGGTATGGAGAAGGCAAAGGGCAAGGAATATGTCCGCGACTGGGTAGCCGTTATCGGTGATTCGACATTCCTTCACACCGGCGTTAATTCGCTGATGAACATGTTCTACAATCAGGCAACGGGCACCGTTCTGATCCTTGACAATTCCACGACGGGCATGACCGGACACCAGGACCACGCCGCTACGGGCAAGACCCTGATGGGCGAAGAAGTCCCGGCCATCGATCTGTACAAGCTCTGCCACGACGGTATCGGTATTGAGAATACCTATGTTGTCGACGCATTTGATACGAAGGAGCTCGAGAAGCTCATCAAGCAGGAGACCGCGCGTGAGGCCGTTTCGGTCATCATCGTTCAGGCACCCTGCGCACTGCTCAAGAGCAATAAGCCGAAGCCCGCTTACCACATCGATCCCGAGAAGTGCAAGCGCTGCGGCATGTGCATGAAGCCCGGATGTCCCGCCATCACAAAGGCCGAGGACGGAACGATCTCGATCAACGCTACTATGTGCAACGGCTGCGGACTCTGTGCGGGTCTGTGCAAGTTCGGTGCGTTAAATCAGTAAGGAGAAGGAGGCAAACGACAATGGAGACCAGAAATATCATGATAGTCGGTGTCGGCGGTCAGGGAACTCTCCTTACCAGCCGCATACTCGGCGGAATTACAATAAAAGCAGGCTATGACGTAAAACTTTCTGAGGTTCACGGAATGGCTCAGCGAGGCGGTTCGGTAGTAACCTTCGTACGCTACGGGGACAAGGTTAACGAGCCCATCGTCGAAGAGGGACAGGCGGACGTACTGATCGCGTTCGAGAGACTCGAGGCGTTAAGATATGCGCATTTCCTCAAAAAGGACGGCGTACTTGTAGTAAACGACCAGCGCATCGATCCGATGCCCGTAGTCATCGGCGCGGCCAAGTATCCCGAGAACATCATCGAGGACCTCGAGAAGAAGTACAAGGTACTTAAGGTAGACGCCATGGCGGAAGCGCTCAAACTGGGCAATCCGAAGACCTTCAATGTCATCGTGCTCGGAATGGCCGCACGTCACATGGATTTCAAGAAAGAAGACTGGCTCGAAGTGATCGAGAATACGGTTCCTCCGAAGACCGTAGAGATCAACAAGAAGGCGTTTGAGGCAGGATACGCTCTCGGCGCTTAAGAGGCAGCATAAAGGGAATGGGGTAAATATTTAAGCAGCAGAGGGGGCAGCAAAATGGCTAAAAAAGCAAGAGTATCAGTTAATCCCGATTTCAGGATCGGCACTATCTCAAACCGTATCTACAGCGCTTTTATGGAGCCGATAGGAAGCATTGTATACGGCAATATGTACAATCCGAAGCATCCTACAGCCGACGAACAGGGTTTCCGTACAGACTGGATCGGGGCGCTGAAAAAGGCAAATGTTCCCGCGGTCCGTCTTCCGGGCGGCAACTTCGTATCCGGCTGGGACTGGAAGGATTCGATAGGCCCGAAGGAGCAGAGAAAGGAACATCTCGACCTTGCATGGCATCAGTATTATCCGAACGACGTCGGACATGACGAGTATCTTCAGTGGGCCGAAAAGGTAGGCATCGAGCCGATGTATACCATCAACCTCGGCACGGGCGATATCAACGACGCAATCTACAATGTTGAATACACCAACCACGCAGGCGGGACCTACTGGTCCGACCTCAGAAAGAAATACGGTCATGAAAAGCCTTACGGCGTTAAGGTATGGTATCTCGGAAACGAAATGGACGGACCCTGGCAGGTGGCATCATGGGAGCAGGATCCCAGAGGCTACGGCGTGCTTGCGAACGAAGTCTCAAAGGCCATGAAATGGGTAGACGGAAGCATCGAGACGGCGGTATGCGTTTCGAGCTCTCCGGATCTGCTGCATTTCCCGGAATGGGATCGTAAGGTCCTGCAGGAATGCTATAACTCGGTAGACTATATTTCCATGCATCACTATCAGTCCTCCGAAATCGGCAATTATGCGCAGTACATGGCTGCGTCCCGTTATTTTGAAGACTATATCCGTACCGAGATCGGACTTTGCGACTACGTTCAGCAGCTGCTCCGTTCTCCCAAGGTAATGAAGCTTTCCCTTGACGAATACGGAGTATTCCCGATGCAGAAGCAGGAGCTTCATTTCGGACGTGAAGTATACAATCAGGCAGGTACGCACTACAAGTTTGATCCGGCGCGCGAATATATCCGCCACGATCCCGACAACATGCCTTCACGTTCGTTCCCTCCCATGGATCCGATGCTGATGGCTCTCGGCAATGCGGGCGTTATGCTTGAAATGATGCGTCACGCGGACCGTGTGAAGATCGGCTGCATGACATCCGGTCTCGGCGTTGCCGCAGGCTGCGATCACGATCACGTATTTACCGTTCCGGCGTACTATACCTACGCGGATCTTATAAAGTACGGTCACGGAATTTCCCTCTGGACCGCTGTTGAGTGCGAGAAGTACGATCTGGAGAGCTATGCGCTCGACGATACGCACAAGTATCACGAGCAGGATCAGGTGGACTTCATCGATTCTGCGGCAGCTTACGATCCGGAAGCGGGTACGCTCAACGTATTCGTTATCAACCGCGACTGGGAAGATACGGCGGAATTTACCCTGGATATCACAGGCCTTTCGGGAATGCGCTTCGAAGGTCATACGGAAATGTTCACCGAGGACAGGACTCCGAAGCAGGATATCGATCCGGATCTTAAGCCTGTTGAAGCAAAAGACACGGTCTGCAGGGATATGAAGGTAACAGCGGAACTGAAACCCCTCTCATGGAATGTTTTCAGGTTTGTGAGAGCGTAAAAACAGGGCCGGCGGTTTTGAACCGCCGGCCCTTTAATGTCCGTTTAATTATTTATTTGTGATCTTGGTGATGTGAGGATTAACTCCGTTGTACCAGTAGAGGAAGCCCTCCGCATCGATCTTGTCGCCTACCTTGAGGCTCTCAACAGCCTTGTAAACCTCAGTGTCGTTGCCGGTAAGATACGACTCAACGGTGAAGGTGTAAGTCTGGCCGTTAACCGATACGTTGAAGTAAAGGTCGCTGTTGGAATCGTGTGAACCCGAACCGTCCCAGTTGTAAAGGAATGCGCTGCCGTCAGCCTGCGCCTCAACGGTGAGATCCTTGAATACAACCAGCTGATTCTGCTTCTCGATCAGAGCGTCTGTGCCGAGCTCTGCGGTTACGTCAACGGGAGCAGCGATGAAGCTGCCCTCTTCGATCTCGAAGGTAGCGTCTGTGATCTCAACTTCGCCCGACCACTGTGACTTGTAGCCTGTAACCTTGATCTTGGTACCGGGAACGAGCTTCTCGAAATCTTCCTGTGAGCAAGCCATGCTGTAGAGGAAGTAAGCGCCGTCCTCATCCTGTGTGTAAACGGTAGCCTTGTTGTCCCACCAGCTCTGCTTAGCCTGAACGTAGGTCTCTACAACAACGGGTGTATCAAACTCGGCTGCAGCGTACTCGGCATAAGTCATAACGCCTTCGCTCTTGCCTGTGGAAGCTGCTGCGGAATCATCATGACCGGTAACGGTGATCTTGGTGATGTGAGGATTAACTCCGTTGTACCAGTAGAGGAAGCCCTCTGCATCGATGATATCGCCGACCTTGAGGTTCTCAACAGCCTTGTAAACATCGGTGGTATTGTCGCAGAGATAAGACTCAACGGTGAAGGAATAGGTATTGCCGCCGACCGAAACGTTGAAGTAAAGGTCGCTGTTGGAATCGTGTGAACCCGAGCCGTCCCATGAGTAGAGGTATGCGCTGCCGTCTGCCTGAGCCTCGATCTTGAGGTTCTTGAAAGCAACGAGCTGATTCTGGCTGTCGATCAGGGCGTCGGTTCCGAGAGCGGAAGTTACGTCAACGGGAGCAGCGATGAAGCTGCCCTCTTCGATCTCGAAGGTAGCGTCAGTGATCTCAACTTCGCCGGACCACTCTGATTTATAGCCTGTAACCTTGATCTTGGTGCCGGGTACGAGCTTGTCGAAATCTTCCTGCGAGCAAGCCATGCTGTAAAGGAAGTAAGCGCCGTCAGCATCCTGAGTGTAAACGGTAGCCTTGTTGTCCCACCAGCTCTGCTTTGCCTGAACGTAGGTCTCTACAACAACCTGTGTGTCGAGAGCAGCTGCAGCGTATTCAGCGTAGGTCATAACGCCCTCGCCCTTCTTTGAAGGATCATCAGCAGGTGTGGTGTCGGGCTTTGCGGGCTCGTCGGTCGCTGCCGGGGCAGGTGTGCTTGTTTCTGTTGTCGAACCTGCGGTAGTGGGAGCAGCAGTGTTATCTCCGCCCGAAGGCTCTTCCTTCTTGCCGCATGCTGCAAGGCTTAATACCATGGCAAGGACAAGGAGCATTACAATGATCTTTTTCATATACATCTCTCCTTTTCATATACACGGTCCGCAATGGGCGGGCCGGAACTACGGAGATTATTATAGCCTAAAACGTCAAATAATCAATCTTTTTTCTTTTTGAGCCTTCCGAGCACGGTGTAAACGCCGTATCCCGCCAGTAATATCCATACCGCGCAGAGCGTGATGAGGAGAGCCTTTGAGGCTGCGGGCAGCTCGCCCGAAGTGCCGGATGACGACCCTTCTCCTTCACCGGAAGACGGCCCGAGGCGGTCAAGCCTGTAGAGGGAGCTGATATCTTTTTCGAGCTTTTCCATGTACGCCGCGTCGACGGTTTCCTTTCTGCGGACGGACTTCGCAACGTTCTCGATCATCTGGCCCGCTGCGTCGCGGACGGAGGCGGAACCGTTGAACACAGGCGTTACGAAGGTGTTCTCGATATTGTCCAGAAGGAGCTGAGTCGCAAGGAGCTTTATGTCGTAATAGACCTTGTTGTCCTCGCCCGCACGGGAGAGGTAGTCGAGATATTCGGGGCTTTCCTGCGCCTTCGTGGTGACCGGAACATAGCCTTCGGTCTCGGCATAGGCAGTCTGCACTTCGTTTGTCAGCATATACTGCGCAAAGAGCCAGGATGCGAGAACTTCCTGTGTGTCCTCTTTATTGAAAATGCAGATGGAAGGACCCTGCGAGATCATCTTCGGGTTTGAAGGATCGCACTGGGGGATCGTGCGTACGACTGTCTCGAAATCAACGAACATATCCTCGGCAATGTCCGAGAGCGGAGCGTTTGAGCCCATCCAGGTCGAGCCCGCGGTGGAGTCGATAGCGAAGATGCACTGTCCGGCATTAAGGAAATTGGCGGGATAGCTGGAGATCTTGAAGGTCGAGAACGCGCCCTTTTCAACATGACGCTTGATCTCGTAAAGGAAATCGAAAGCGGTGTCGTTGAATATCAGGATATCGCCGTCCGCGGTCGTGTAGCCGGCGTTCTTCTGGGCCAGATACTGGATCATCATATTGTCGGTGGACTTATAGATGAAGGGTATCATGACGTTCTGGCCGTTGACCTTATAGGTGCCGTCGGCGTTTTTAGCGGTCGCCGCGTCGGAAACCTCCCAGACAAAGTCCCAGGTCAGCTCGTCGGGAACGGTATAGCCGAGCGCTTCGACATAGGTCTTGTTGATATAGCAGGCCTCGGTCGAGCGCATGTAGGGAAGCGCGTAATAATGTTCGCCGATCCTGCATTCACCGAGGAACTTTTCAACTATTTCTTTGCGCTTGGGCGCGTCGAAATTAACCTCGCTGCCGCCGAGACCGTATTTCTTATCGTCCATGACCGCATCGAGCGGAACGACGGTATTTTCACCGGTCAGATAAGTCGCGATGTGGTCGGGATAGGTGATGCACACATTCGGCGTGGTGTTCGTGGAAATATTGGTGATGACGTCGTTGTAGATCCTGCCGTAATCGGTGTAGAGGCGGATCGTAACGTGAATGTTCGGATAAAGTGCCTCAAAATCCTCGATCGCCTTCGCGTAAATGTCGGTCTGGGTCTTGTTCGTATCGTTCTTCGCCCAGAAGGTAATCTCGTAATCGCGCGAGGTGTCGAACTCGTCCGGAAGCGTGAATTCATTGCGCTCGCGCGTTCCGTGGCAGCCGGGAAGAAGCAGGATGCACAGCAGCAGGATGGCAATAAAGGCTTTTTTCATCCCTTTGTACCTCCTCTCGAAACGCCCGCCATTATCTTCTTTCTGAAGATCAAGAAGAGCACGATGAGCGGTACGGAAATAACAACGACAGCAGCCATCATCGCGGGGATGTTCTCGCGGCCGAAGCCGTTCTCGCGGATCTCCTGGATACCGTTCGATACGAGGAAATAGTTCGAATTGTCCGTGATGAGGCGGGGCCATACGTAGGAATTCCAGCACTCGATGACCTTGAGGATGATGATCGTTACGATGGTGGGCTGCGAGATCGGGAGCATTACGCGGACAAGATATTTAAAGTCCGAGGTTCCGTCGACTTTTGCCGCCTTGTAGAGCTCCTCGGGGATCGCCTCGAAATTTTCCTTTAACAGGTAAATGTAGAAGACCGAGGTGACCGAAGGCAGTATGAGACCTGCAAAGGTATTGCGCAGGCCCAGATCGGTTATCGTTACGAAATTCGTGATGATGACGAGCTCGTTCGGTATCATCATAAGCGAGAGGAACAGCGCGAATACGATGTTCTTGCCCCTGAACTCAAGTCTTGCGAAGGCAAACGCCGCGAGGATGATCACAACCATCATGAGCACCGTGGTGCAGAGGGTGAAGATCAAAGTATTCAGGAAATACTTACCGAGAGGCACTGCGGTAAAGGCCTCGGAGTAGTTCTGCAGCGTGGGGCTTAACGTAAAGAACTTCGGGATATACTCGGAACTGTAGGCGCTGTAGCTCTTGATGCTCGAAAGGATCATCCAGTAGAACGGGAACAGTACCATGATGCCCCATATCGCAAGGAAAATATAGATGACCGTGTTTTTGATCAGCTTACGCCGTTTGGCGTTTCTCTCTATACGGTCGTAATCGTTTTGATTGCTCATTTACAGTACCCCCCTTAGAAAACAGAGCTTTTCTTGCTGAGTAGCAGGTTGATGCAGGTGATCGTAAATACTATCGCGAACAGGATGATCGCGGCCGCCGAAGCGAACGACGGATAGCCGCCGCTGTTGCCGTAGAGCATGTCGTAGACATAGCCGACGATCGTGTTCATGCCTGCGGCGTTCAGGTCTGTTCCGAAGAGTGCGACCTCGTCGCTGTAGGCCTTGAAGGCACCGATGAAACCCGTGATCACGAGGTAAAAGATCATCGGAGCGATCATCGGGAGCGTGATCCTTCCGAATATCCTGCCCGGTCTCGTGCCGTCGACTTTCGCTGCTTTGTAATAGGTCTCATTTACCGAGGCGAGCGCGGAGGTCAGGATCAGGATCTTGAACGGAAGCACGATCCATATCGTGTAGAAGCACATTACGAACATCTTTGCCCAGTAGGGGCCGCCTATGAAGTCGACCGCTTCGCCGCCGAATGCCTTGACCAGGAGATTGACCATTCCGTCGGTGTAGGCCGTCTTTTTGAAGAGGATCATGAAGACGAGTCCGACTGCGAGAGTGTTCGTTACATAGGGAAGGAAATATATCGTCTGGAACAGCTCGCGGACCTTCGGTATGCTGCTTAAGCCCAGTGAGATCAGCAGCGCGAGGCCGGTCGAGAGCGGAACCGTGATGATAACGATGATGAACGTATTCTTAAGGGCCTGCGTGAAATACGGATCGCGCAGGACATAGGAGTAATTGTAAAGGCCCGTACCCGTGTAGGACTGGGAGGCGAAATTGTAGCCCTCCTCAAACGAGTAGACGATTACGTCGATCAGCGGGTAGACCATGAACACTCCGAGGAAAATGACGGCGGGCAGCAGGTAGAGCCAGCCCTTTAGGTTGTTTTTCATACGCTGAACCGGATCCTTTCTTCTGTGCTGCGGTCAAAGAGATAAGTCTTCGCGGGCTTGAGGCTGAAGCGGATGTCGGGCTTCGAGGTATCGACTTTTGTCTCGGAGCTGATGATCGCGCGGATCGTTTCGCCGATAAAGGCGTCGTTCTTCGCAACAACGCTCGAATCGCGGCCCATGACCTCGCGTCGGAGGAGAGTACACCTCATTCTACCGCTGTCGTCTACAATGAAGCCTTCGGGACGGATCGCGACGTATACATCACGGTCGTCCACTCCTTTCACGTCAAGCACGGAGTCCTCGCCGATGTAGAGCGAGCCGCCTTTTACCCGGCCTTCGAAAACGTTGATCGCGGGAGTTCCGAGGAATTTCGCGACGAAGAGATTGACCGGCTCGTCGTAGACTTCCTGGGGAATGCCGATCTGTTGGAGCACGCCGTCCTTCATTACGACGATCATGTCGGAAATGCTCATCGCCTCTTCCTGGTCGTGCGTTACGAATACGGTCGTGATGCCGGTCTCGTTCTGGATGCGGCGCAGCTCCTCACGCGTCTGGAGCCTGAGGCGAGCGTCAAGGTTCGAGAGAGGCTCGTCGAGAAGCAGGACTTTCGGCATTTTCACGAGTGCGCGTGCGATAGCGACGCGCTGCTGCTGTCCGCCGGAGAGCTCGTTCGGTTTTCTTTCCATAAGGGAGTCGATCTGCACGAGCTTCGCCGCTTCGAGAGCCTTATCCTTCATCTGCTGCTTGGTGAGCTTTTCTTCTCCGCGCAGGTTTCCCAGAGGGAACATGATATTCTGCTCAACGGTCAGATGCGGATAGAGAGCATAGTTCTGGAACACCAGACCCACGCCCCTTACTTCCGGAGGCAGACCGGTAACGTCATCGTCTCCGAACAGGATACGTCCTTCGGTGGGCTTTTCAAGGCCGCAGATCAGATTGAGCGTCGTGCTCTTGCCGCAGCCCGAGGGACCGAGAAGTCCGATGAGCTTGCCGTCGGGGATCTCGAAGGTGAAATCATTTACGGCAACGACAAAACCGCCTACTTTTTTGTTGCGATTCGGGAATTTTTTGGTAAGATGATCGAGAACTACTTTCATTTTTCCGGCATCCTTTCTTGTTTCTTTGTCTTAATTCTAGCAGATTTGGAGCAGAAGGGAATAAAAAAATATATTGGTCAAGACTTATTCACAAAAACGTGGTATTATACTAGAAGCAATCGAAGCAGAGGTGAGATTATTATGGAATCTACGCTTAGAAGAACATGGGCCGAGACCGATCTCGACGCGATAGAATACAATTACAAAAAGATCCGTGAACACATCGGCGCGGGAGTGAAGTTTCTCGGAGTCGTAAAGGCCGATGCATACGGCCACGGTGCGCTGCAGGTGAGCCGCCTTTTGGAGGAGCTCGGAGCGGATTATCTCGCGGTCAGCAGCATCGACGAGGCGATGGAGCTCAGACTCAACGGGATCACCGGCATACCGGTGCTGATCCTCGGACATACCCCGAAGGAGCAGGTCGGCAGACTCATCGAATACAATATCACGCAGGCGGTGACCTGCCGCTCGAAGGCTGTGGAGTACAGCGAGGCGGCGCAGGCTGCGGGCGGGACGCTGAAGATCCACATCAAAGTGGACACCGGAATGTCGCGTCTCGGATACCTGTGCGAGGGCAGACATTATGAGACAGGCGTAGAAGGAATATGCGAGGCGTGCAATATGCCCGGACTCGACGCCGAAGGCATTTTTACCCATTTCGCGGTTTCGGATGAACCCGGCGAGGACGCGAAGGAATATACGCTTAAGCAGCTGAAGCTGTTCAAAGATGTGATCGCCGCGGTCGAGGCGAAGCTCGGAAGGAGCTTTAAGCTGAGACACTGCGCGAATACGGGCGCTACTGTCTGCTATCCCGAGGCGCTGCTCGACATGGTAAGACCGGGACTTCTGCTCTACGGTTACGGCGAGCACGCCGCAATGCTCGGACTGAAGCCCGCTATGACGCTGAAGACTACGGTCAGCACGATAAAGACCTACGATCCCGGAACAAAGATCAGTTACGGCGGGATCTATACGACGGAAAAACGCACCAGGATGGGCGTTCTGCCCTACGGCTACGCGGACGGTTTCTTCAGGAGCCTTTCGAACAAGTGCAGCCTGATGACCGTGGAGGGCCCCGTGCCCCAGAGAGGTAAGATCTGCATGGATATGTGCATGGTCGACCTCACCGACAAAATGAAAGTGGATGTGGGTTCGGAGGTAGAGGTCTTCGGTCCGCACAATCCCATAGAGAAGCTTGCGGAAGCTGCAGGGACGATACCTTACGAGCTTACCTGTGCGGTCAGCAAGAGAGTGCCGAGGCTCTACATCAGGCACGGCGAGGTTACGGAGAAGGAACTGTTACTGAGGATGTGAGCGGTTCGCGGCCGGTCATTATCGGCCGTACAGCAGATTTTTTAGGAGGACTGTTATGGCAAAGAATTTGGGAATCGTTGTATTCGGTGCGGTTTTTGTAGATATCAAGGGTTATCCTTCGGGAACCTATATCCCGGGCGGACGCAACGCGGGCCGCGTTGAGCAGGTGCACGGAGGCGTGAGCCGAAACATTGTCGAGGACATCGCGAATGTCGAGATGCGCCCGACCTTTGTAAGCCTTGTGGATAACGACGGTATCGGAGCGGAGGTGCTTGACAAGCTCCGCAGACATAAGGTAAATATCGAATACATGCAGAGCGTGCCGAACGGAATGGGAACCTGGCTCGCGGTATTCGACCACAAGGGAGAGGTGCAGGCCGCGATCTCGAAGCGTCCCGACCTTTCACCGGTACTCAGGCTCCTGGACGAGAAGGGCGACGAGATCTTTGAGAACGCAGACAGCATCGCGCTCGAGATCGACATGGACAAAGACATTGTCAAAAAGATATTCAAGCTCGCCGAGAAGCACAACAAGCGCGTATACGCCGTGGTTTCGAACATGAGCATTGCGGCCGACCGCCGCGATTTCATCAAGCAGGCCGACTGCTTTGTCTGCAATAAGCAGGAAGCGGGGATCCTGTTTACGGACAATTATGAGGACAAATCGATCGACGAGCTGAAGCAGATCCTGCTGAGGAAGGTCATTTCCGCGGAGATACCCTGCATGATCGTAACGCTCGGAGATCTGGGCGCGGTATATGCGACGGCCGACGGACAGTGCGGCTACAGCCCCGCACGCAAGGTTACCGCAAAGGACACGACCGGCGCGGGAGACGCTTTCTTCGCAGGTGTTACGATGGGCCTGACCTACGGCAAATCGCTGGCAAAGAGCTGCGAGATCGGCGCTCAGCTTGCGGCTTCGGTGATCGTTTCGCTCGAGAACGTATGCCCGAGATTCCTGCCCGCCGAGTTTGAATTCGAGGCAAGATAGTAAGAGAATAAGGAGAAAGAAGATACAGATGAAAAGAGCAATATCGCTGCTGCTGGTGCTCGTGCTGGTCATGTGCACGTTTTCGGGCTGCGGCAGAAAAACAGTAAAAAACTATGAAAGACCTGTGCCTTCGGAGGCTGCGGGGACGCCGACCGCGGCACCGACAGATGAGCCGGAAAAGATTCTTACGGCGCAGGAGGCATACGCGGAGTTCGTAAAAGGAAAACTCGCGGTCGAGATGACTACCGGCTATGCGGACCTCGATCCTTCGATCACATATACGATCGGCGACCTGGGGAACTTTATCAGCAGCGAGTATTTAAGCTACCGCCTGCTGCCCCAAAAGCTCGGGTCCATTTCCTGGACGCAGCTGGACTGCGGCAATGACGGCAAGCCCGAGCTCGCTGTCAGATACATTTACACCGATGAGAATTACGGCCTTGCTCCTATGGAGGAGGTTCTGATATTCGGATATGCGGACAATAAGATGCAGTTTATCACGAGCTTAAGGAGCGACGGGACCAGGAGCGCAAGACTCAACGCCGCCGGCTATATCAGCAGGACCGACAGCTCGGACGAGAACGTCATCGCGATCGATTACGCTTACGTCGGATCGGATCTTAAGGAACAGAAGCTTTATTCGCTCACATTTGCGCTCGGTCTTACCGAGGCGGTGATCCCCGCGCAGTTCCTGCCCGAGGAGCTGATGTCGATGGCAGGCGATCAGGGCGAGGAGACCGGAAGCATCATGCTCTCGCTCTACAACTTCTCTTCGGAGGAGAGAGGCAGCAACGAATACCTGAAGCAGAATCTTTATTTCTTTACCGACGGCGACAGCGCGGTTCAGCCCGACGACGCCCAGGCAAAGGGTTATGCGGACGGCGGACTTGTACTTTCTTCTCAGGCAGAGGCTGATTCAAAGGCAAACGATATCCTCTCGGCCGCGGGAGTGACCGATGAGATCAAAAACGCGGCGGGCATCGTCTGGAACGAGGCTTCCGAAGAAGCTTACGAGGAGATCCGGAGCGGGATCGAGACACAGCTTGCGCTGCTCCTTAACAGCCGCGATACATGGTTTAAGACCACGACATCGGGAGATATCTTCTTTGCGGTGACCGACCTTAACATGGACGGAAGGCTGGAGCTCATCCGTACCGAGATGAACTACAATCCCGATACCACGATCAACCGCTTCTGGCAGGTGAGCGCCGATTACAGGACGCTGCAGCCTATGGAATACGAGTCACAGTTTAAGCTCGCGGACGGCAGTGAGGATACCGCGCAGCCTTCGCTCATGAACATGGAGACGATCTCATCGTACTGGAATTTCTCGTATACGGATTACTACTACGTATTCCCGACCAGGACCTATGATGAGAACGGCGACCGACTCCGCATGATGATGCTCGATGTAACCGATGACGGCAAGGTAAAATATGTCTGCAACCTCGGTGAATCGTCCTACAGCTATGATGACGGGGCGATGAAGTATCTCGATTTCAACGGCGATGCCTGCACCGAAGAGGAGTTTAACAGCCTCGCTTCGAGCTATTTTGATTTCGATGAGAGGACATGGATAAAGGAAACGGTCAGATTTGCTTTCGTAACGATCAAAGACGGCAGCGATCTGAACAATATGCTGGATATGCTGTATAATTCATACACGCTGATCTCGAAGGAAACTATTGAATAAAGACATGGGGACGGTTCTTCTGTCTGTCAGCATAACAGAAACGCGGGCGGCAACGGGATATTTCACCGCAAAACAAGAGCTTATCGTTTTGCGGTAAAACACCCTGCGGCGCCCGCGTATTATTCTGCGATCAGGCAGACAGAAGAACCGTCCCCATGTCTTTTGGTTTCGCTTTATTTCTCAAACTTACGGATTAGATTCAGCTTGCCCTCTGTATACGGATGCTCACGCAGCGGAAGGTTGCAGCGGGTTGAGCCGAAGAGCACGGTCGAGGGGTGGGTGAATTCCGCAAAGCCCCATTTGCCGTGATAAGCGCCCATGCCGGAGTGGCCGGTGCCGTTGAAGGGCACGCCCTTTACCATCATGTGAACGCAGACCTCGTTGATGCAGCCGCCGCCGTACTGCTGCGTCCGCATGGTCTTTTTGGCCCATTTCCTGTCTTTGGTGAACAGGTAGAGCGCGAGCCCGTGCTCACGCTGCGCGATCGTATCCATCAGCGCGTCGATCTTCGAATCCTCGAAAGGCACGACAGGCAGCAGGGGACAGAACAGTTCGTGCATGACGATCGGCTCGTCGATATTTACGGGATAGATCACGGACGGGGAATAACGCAGAGTGTCCGGGTTTCCCTTGCCGCCGTAAACTATGCGGTCCCTGTACTGCTCCGCTTCGTTCGAGCATTTGTCGTAAGCGCCGCGGGTGATCAGGCGGGGGTATTCTTTATTGGAGAGAGGATCGCCGATCTGCCTTTCGAACTCATTTTTGAGCTCTTCGACAAATGCGTCCGCAACCTCCTTCGCTACAGCTATCTGGTTGATGTTGATGCATATCTGTCCCGCGTTCAGGATCTTGAAAAAAGCGATCTTGCGGGCGGCATCCTTCAGATCCGCGTCCTTGCGGACAACGGCCCAGTTGCCTGTCTCGCCGCCGAGCTCTAAGGCTACGGGGGTCAGGTACTTTGCCGCCTTCTCGAGTACATGCGATCCGACTTTTGGACTACCGGTGTAGAATATCTTGTCGAATCTCTCGTCGAGGCACATATCGGCCACATCGTGTCCACCGTCAATGACGGTCACGAATTCGGGCGGGAATGTCCGGGCGATCAGGTCGGCAACAGCCTTTGTACATGCCGATGACTTTGAGCTGCATTTGATCACGGCGGTATTGCCGCCCGAGATAGCGGCGACCAGCACGCCGAGCGAAAGCATGATCGGGAAATTAAAGGGGCTGATGATGAGGGAAACGCCGTAGGGCATTTTGTAAACCTTGGTGAAAATGCTCGGGAAGCAGGCGAATCCGCTGAAATGCGTTTCGGGACGAGCCCATTTCGAGAGTCCGTGCACGGTCTCGTTCGCCTCCATGATAACGGGACCGATGTCGCAGAAATACGCCTCCGCGCTGCTCCTGCCGAGATCCTGCGCCAGAGCCTTCTCGAGCTCCTCATGGTTCGCTTCGAGCGCCGCGGCGAGTTTTTTGAGCTGCTGCTTGCGCCAGCCGATGTCGAGAGTCGTGCCGGTACGGAAAAAGGCGCGCTGCTTTTCCACGATCGAATGTATCTTTTCCTGGGTGATATCTGCCATAATGTCTCCTCTTGCCCTGCCGTTTTCCGACCGGACCTTGTGTTTTAAACAGATTATACACCAAATGCGTGCGCCGGTGGATAAAGAAATCCTAAAATCCCCTAAAGAAAGACTAAATCCGGCCCGGTCCCCGTAATGCTTTACATATGGGAGTGATTTCTGTTAGAATACGATTAAGTATGAGGTTTTTTAGGGGTATATCGGGAGTATTGAAATGAATTTAAAAAAAATGAAGAAAAACGCCCGCGGAGTGCTGAAAAAGCACTACTGGCTGTTTGTGATGGTCTGTCTGTTCGCCTCGATGATCGGCGTTGACAATACGGACGCCTTCGCCCGGCTGCGTTCCGCGCTCAACGTGAGCGTGGACGTGAGGAACGATGTGATCTACAACAGCGAGGCGGGTCTTGCGGATATTTATTATTACGTGTTCGGGGACGAGGAAGAGCCCGACACTTACGGAACCGGCAAATACAAAAAGATCGGTCCCGTGGAGCTCGGAAGGGCGGACGGAGTATTCGCAAAGACGATCAACGGCATAACATCCGGCAGTTTTCTCGTAAGGCTGTTCTATATCATCAATTCCTTTGCGCGTTCGGAGAGCGCGGCGGTGGTCATATTCCTTGCGGTCATTATCCTTGCGGCATTTTTTGTATGGTTCTTTATATGCCGCGTGGTAATGGTCATATCGCGAAGGCTGTTCCTTGAGAGCAGGCTGTATGCGGTGATCCCTCCGGGACGCATCTCGTTCCTGATCCGCGTGAGGAAATGGTTCCATGTAGCGGTGATACTGATGTGCTCGTTCTTCGTGCAGCTGGCCTGGTGGTTTACGATAGCGGGAGGTTTCATCTCCTATTACGCGTATATCCTGGTGCCTTACATCGCGGCCGAGAATCCGGACATCCCGGCAAAGGAAGCGCTCAGGCTCTCGAAGACCATGATGAAGGGCCGCAAATGGAAGCTTTTCTGCATGCATCTGAGCTTTATCGGCTGGAAGCTGCTCGGCCTCGTGACGCTGGGACTTCTCGATACGTTCTATACGGTTCCGTACATGACCGCATTTTTCGGTGAGTTCTATGCGGCGCGGCGCGCTGAAGCCATAGAGGAAAAGCTCCCCGGATATGAGTATTTAAACGACAGATATCTGTTTGAATACGCGGAGCAGGAGACACTCTACGGCGCGTATGCGGATATGCTGACCGACGCGAATGTCGTGGAGCAGCCGGGCGCCAGAAGCAGGATCGGGGAATTCTTCGCGAGCGTGTTCGGCATCGTGCTGAAGACCTCAAAGAGGGAAAAGGCATGGTGCGAATATGAGGAAGACCAGATCCGCAGACATACCATCGAAAAGGTCATGCAGTACGAGGCGTACCCGCGCAGGCTCTTTACGCTGCCCGAGAAGAACATTTCGGTCAGACCGGAGAATCTGCATTATATCAGGCATTATTCGCTGAGCTCGATAGTGATCATGTTCTTCGCTTTTTCGTTTGTCGGCTGGATATGGGAGGTTTCGATCCATCTGGTCGAGGACGGCATGTTCGTGAACAGGGGCGTCATGCACGGACCGTGGCTGCCGATCTACGGCTCGGGAGCGCTGATGATACTGATCGTGCTGAACAGGTTCAGGAAGAACCCGTGGCTGGAGTTTCTGCTCGCGATCGTTCTCTGCGGAGTCGTGGAGTACTTCACCTCGTGGCTGCTCGAGGTCAATCACGGCGGCACGAAATGGTGGGATTATACGGGTTATTTCATTAACATAAACGGCAGGATATGCGCCGAGGGACTGCTGGTGTTCGGCATAGGAGGAATGGCGGTCGTTTACTTTTTGGGGCCGCTCCTCGACAATGTGCTGAGGCGCATCAGGGGAAGATACATTTTCCCGCTGTGCGCGATACTCGTTATCGCGTTCGTGATCGATATGATCTACTCGCATTACTATCCGAATATGGGAGTGGGGATCACGGATTACGGAGCGAAAAAAATTATTGATATAGTTGGTTATTTGTAATAAAATGAGCGAAAAGTCAACAAAGGAGATAACAGGCTATGGCTGAAGAGATCATCAGAGAAACGGAAGAGGTATCGGAGAATACCAATTTCATCTACAACTTCATCAAGGAGGATATTGCCGAAGGCGGACAGTTCGCGGGCAAGACCGTGCATACGAGATTTCCTCCGGAGCCTAACGGATATCTGCATATCGGTCACTGCAAGGCGCTGTGCATCGATTTCGGAATGGCCGAGAAGTTCGGCGGCATCTGCAATCTCCGTATGGATGACACGAACCCCGCAAAAGAGGATACCGAGTACGTTGTGAATATCCAGCAGGATATCCACTGGCTCGGCTTCGACTGGGGAGACCGTTTCTTCTACGGTTCGGATTATTTTGACAAGGACTACGAGTTCGCGATCGAGCTGATCAAAAAGGGTCTGGCTTATGTCTGCGAGCTGACTCCCGAGCAGTTCAAGGAGTACAGGGGAGACACCTCGACTCCCGCAAAGTCGCCTTACCGCGACAGACCCATCGAGGAGAACCTCGCGCTGTTTGAAAAAATGAAGAACGGCGAGGTAGAGGAAGGCAAGATGACGCTCCGCGCGAAGATCGATCTCGCGAGCGGCAATTTCAATATGCGCGATCCCGTTATCTACAGGATAAAATATATCAATCATCACCGTCAGGGAACCAAGTGGTGCATTTTCCCGATGTACGATTTTGCGCATCCCATCCAGGACGCGCTCGAGGGCATCACTCATTCGCTCTGCTCGCTGGAGTACGAGGACCACAGACCGCTCTACGACTGGGTTGTGAATAATGTTTCGATACCTTTCCACAAGCCCAGACAGATCGAGTTCGCGCGCCTCGGCATCGACCACACCGTAATGAGCAAGAGAAAGCTGCGCCAGCTGGTCGAGGAGAAATACGTTTCAGGCTGGGACGACCCCAGAATGCCTACGCTTTGCGGTCTGCGCCGCAGAGGCTACACCGCGAAGTCGATCAGGAATTTCTGCGAGACTATCGGTGTCAGCAAGAGCCCGAACGTTATCGAGTTCGCGGTGCTCGAGAGATGTTTGAGGGACGACCTTAACCTTACCGCCGAGCGTACGATGGCGGTCATTCATCCCGTTAAGCTTACGGTCACGAATTATCCCGAGGGGCAGACCGAGGAGTTCGAGGTTGAGAACAATCCCGCGGTCGAGGGTTCCGGCACACACAAGATCACATTCTCACGCCATCTGTGGATGGAGGAGGATGACTTCATGGAGGAGCCGATCCCGAAGTACAAGAGGATGTTCCCCGGCAACGAGGTCCGCTTAAAGGGCGCTTATCTCGTTACCTGCACGGGCTGCCGCAAGGATGAGAACGGCAATGTTGTCGAGGTATTCTGTGAGTACGATCCCGAATCGCGCGGCGGAGATCCCGCGGACGGACGCAAGGTCAAGGGAGCCACGATCCACTGGGTTGACGAGGCTTCATGCGTGGACGCGGAGGTTCGTCTCTACGACAATCTCTTCAGCGATCCCGAGCCCGACGGTCCCGACAAGAATTTCCTTGAGGCGCTGAATCCCGAGAGCCTGACAGTCCTTACGGGCTGCAAGGTCGAAAAGGCCATGGTCGACATCGCGAAGGAGTTCGATAAGGCCGAGAACCGCACAGGCATCAACGCGCCGACGTTCCAGTTCATGCGCATAGGCTTCTTCTGCATGGATAACCGTGACAGCAGCGCGGATCATCTGGTATTCAACAGAAGCGTATCCTTAAAGGACAGCTTCAAAAAATAATGATAAACAGCGAGTTCGATATTGCGAAAATGGGGAGGGGAGCAGGCACGTTGTGCTTTGTTTCGTGCGCCTATGATATCGGACCCGCTGATTCTTTTATATTAAAAAGGCACTGAAAAGCGGTGTAAGGGAAGGATAACAATGTCAGAAAAAGAGAACAGGATCGATCTGCTGCGTGACAGGATCGAGCAGATCGACGGGGATATGGCGGCGCTTTTCGAGAAGAGGATGGCGTGCGCCGCACAGATAGCAGCATATAAGCGTGAGATGGGCCTTCCGATACTCGATAAGGGCAGGGAAAAGGTTCTGATCGAGCGCAATTCGAAAAAGCTTTCGAACCGCGAGTTTGAGCCGTATTACCGCGAGTTCCTGACAGGAATGATGGATATTTCCAAGAAATACCAGCACCGCCTTTCGGAAGGACTGCGTGTGGCATACAGCGGGATCGAGGGCTCTTTTGCGAGCATCTGCACCGGCAGGCTGTTCCCCGAGGCGGAGAGGATCCCGTATAAGTGCTTTGCAGATGCGTATCACGCCGTGAGCGCGGGAGAGTGTGACCTGGCCGTGCTGCCCATCGAGAACAGTTTTGCGGGCGAGGTCGGGCAGGTTGCGGACCTGATGTTTGACGGAGACCTGTTTATCAACGGAGTTTACGAACTGCCCGTTTCACAGTGCCTGCTGGGCGTTCCCGGAGCGACTGCGGATTCGATAAAGACAGTGATCAGCCATCCCCAGGCGCTCGACCAGTGCGCGGGATTCATCAGAAAGCACGGATATGAGGTGATCGCGGCCGAGAATACGGCCAGAGCGGCAAAGCAGGTCGCCGACAGGGGCGACATTACGGTCGGATCGATCGCGTCGAGTGAGAATGCCGAGCTGTACGGGCTCAGCATCATCGATCACGATATAAACGAGAGTGCGCAGAACACCACGCGGTTCGCGGTTTTCTCAAAGAGCGCCGATTCGATGAAAAATGACGACGAATACAGCACGTTCATCCTGATGTTCACTATCAGGAACGAGGCAGGCACGCTGGCCGAGACGCTGTCGATCCTCGGCAGATACGGCTACAGCATGCGCGTTATCAGGAGCCGGCCGTTAAAGGACAGCAACTGGCAGTATTATTTCTACACCGAGGTTGAGGGGCGACTGAGTTCCGAAAACGGAGAAAAGATGCTGGCGGACCTGAAAAAAAACTGTGAGTTTTTCAAGATACTGGGAACATATAAGCCCGGAATGCGCGTGTGAGCGCCGTTCGGGCCGGTGAAAGGCGGTAAGTGAGTGGAGACGATCAGAGTTAATATACCGGGACATGAATACGACATCCGGATCGAGCGCGGGATACTGAAAAGGATCGGCGAAGAGTGCGACTTAAACCGCCGTGTGCTGGTCGTGACCGATAAGGGTGTCCCGGGAGAATATGCCGAAACGGTTGCCGCCCGGGCAAAGCAGGCGGTCATCGCCGTGCTCGACGGAGGAGAAGAAGGCAAGACTCTCGATGCGTTTGCCAAACTGCAGCAGACCATGCTGGACAACGGATTTTCCCGCAGGGACTGCGTTGTCGCGGTCGGCGGCGGAGTCGTGGGCGACGTTGCGGCATTCGCTGCGTCCTGCTACATGAGGGGTATCGATTTTTACAATGTTCCGACGACAGTGCTCTCACAGGTGGATTCCTCGATCGGCGGCAAGACAGGCGTGAATTTCGGAGGCGTCAAAAATATCGTCGGGAGCTTTTACCAGCCCTCGAAGGTGATCATAGATCCCGAGGTGCTATCCTCTCTCGATCGCAGGCAGCAGGCCAACGGTTTTGCGGAGGCGGTCAAGATGGCGCTTACATTCGACGCAAAACTGTTTGAGGACATAGAGGCGATGGACGCGTCGGACGACATGATGCCGTACATCGTCAGGGCCATAGACATCAAGAGACGCGTAGTCGAAGAGGACGAAAAAGAGGCGGGACTCCGCAAAGTCCTTAATTTCGGACACACATTGGGACACGGGATCGAGGTTTCGTGCGGCGGCGCCCTGCTGCACGGCGAATGCGTGGCAGCGGGCATGACGGCGATGTGCGCGCCCGAAGTGAGAAAAAGACTCTGCGCCGTGCTTGAAAAGTTCGGCCTGCCTGAGTCGGCCGGTTTTGATATCGAACATGCAGCAGCGGCCGTATCGCATGATAAAAAAGGCAACGGCAGAGTGATATCCTCGATATATGTGCCTGAGGTCGGCAGCTATGAGATCAGGGACATGTCGCCCGAAGAGGCAAGAGAGAGGCTGGAGCTGATACTGCGCGGATAGATCCGCTGTAAGGCAGGCAGCCTTCAAGGAAGAACCTGCGGGCCGGCAGAGCGTTTCGGCCCGGAATGCGGAAAGTACCGGAGAAACGGGAGAATACGATGAAAAACAGCTTTGGACAAAATATGCAGATAACCCTGTTCGGCGAGAGCCACGGGCCTTACATCGGAGCGGTGCTCGACGGACTCGCGCCGGGAATAGTTGTGGATGAGGGCTTTATTGCGTCGCAGCTGACACTTCGCAGGCCTGCGGGCAAGATTTCCACGGCACGTGTCGAGGCGGATGAATTTATCATCGCGAGCGGGGTATTTAACGGGAAAACTACGGGTACGCCCCTGTGCATACTGATCCCGAATACGGCGCAGCACAGCACGGACTACGAGAACGCGCCGAGGATCGCGAGACCCGGGCATGCGGATTACACAGCGCAGTGCAAGTACCACGGCTGCGAGGATTTTCGCGGGGGCGGGCATTTCAGCGGCAGGATCACCGCAGCGCTGGTCGCGGCGGGAGCGGTCGTCATCCCCGCGCTTAAGGCAAAAGGCATAAAGCTCGGCACGCATATCGCGAGCCTGCACAGGATAGAGGACAGGGCATTCGGGGATATCGACAAAGATATCGAAACGCTTAATGCTTCCGCATTCGCGGTGCTCGACCCGGATGCGGCGGAAAATATGAAACGGGCCGCGGAGGCTGCGGCAGAAGCCGGCGACAGCGTGGGCGGCGTGCTGGAGACTGCGGTGACGGGACTTCCCGCAGGAGTCGGTGAGCCCTGGTTCGATACGCTCGAAGGCGTTCTCTCACATGCTCTCTACAGCATCCCCGCCGTCAAGGGCGTGCAGTTCGGCGCGGGCTTTGATCTGGCGGACGGTTTCGGCAGCGAGTTCAACGACCCCCTGCGCAATGAAGGCGGCAGGATCGTCACGCTTACAAACAACAACGGCGGAGTAAACGGCGGCATCACGAACGGCATGCCCGTGCTGTTCAGATGCGCGGTGAAGCCCACGCCATCGATATATTCGGAGCAAAAGAGCATAGACCTGAAAACGCTCGAGAACGCGGACCTGCAGATAAAGGGCAGACACGATCCGTCGATCATCCACCGCGCGAGAGTCGTGGTTGACAGCATGACAGCGCTCGTGCTGTACGATGTGCTGAGCGGCAGGTTCGGAACGGACTGGTTTTACGGGATAAGGGCTGACTGAATCACCGATCGGGGCGGCCCGGTAAGAACCGGGGCAAAAGAGGGAAAAATAAATGAAGTACGGATTGATCGGAGAGAAGCTCGGACACAGCATTTCCGCCGAGATACACGGCAGGATCGGACTGTATCCGTATGAGCTGTGTGAGATACCGCAGGACGGGCTCGACGCGTTCATGCGGGCGAAGGATTTTTGCGGGATCAATGTGACGATCCCTTACAAGGAAAGAGTGATACCGTATCTCGAACACGTGGATGAGCGGGCTGCGGCCATAGGTGCGGTCAATACGGTCGTGAACCGGGACGGTGTGTTGTACGGGTACAATACGGATTACACGGGACTTAAAAATCTGATGCTCAGTGAGGGACACGACTACAGCGGTAGTACAATCCTGATATTCGGCACCGGCGGCACCTCAAAAACAGCGCGCGCGGTGTGCGCCGATCTCGGAGCGGCGGTGATCAAAAATGTCAGCCGCAGCGGAAAGGACGGCGCGATAACCTACGAGGAGGCATACTCAGGGTTTAAGGGTGCGGATTATATAATAAATGCGACTCCCGTCGGAATGTTTCCGAAGACGGACGCAGCGCCTGCGGATATAAGCGGATTTACGGCGCTCAAAGGCGTTATCGATGTGATCGCGAATCCGCGCGAGACTTTGCTCATGCGCCGGGCGAGAGAGCGGGGCATACCCGCGGCCGGAGGCTTGAGGATGCTGGTGCGCCAGGCAGTGGCGGCGGCGGAGTATTTCTCGGGACAGACGATAGATGAGGAAAGAGCCGAGGAGATAACGCGGTATTTCTTAGAGAAGGATTGATCCTGCCAAGGTCCGGCAAAGCGGCATCGGACCGACAGGACAGAGCTTATACGGAAGACAGAATGCGGAACGGAGGAGCTATGAAAATAAAGGTTATCAACGGGCCGAACCTTAACATGCTCGGCATCAGGGAGCCCGGGATATACGGGAGCGAGAGCTACGGCGCTCTGTGCGCGATGATAAACGAGCACTGCGAAAAGCTCGGTATAGAGGTCGAGCTGCAGCAGAGCAACCATGAGGGCGATCTCGTGGATTATATACAGCAGTCTTACGGCTGCATCGACGGCATAGTGATCAACCCCGGAGCATATACGCACACGAGCATCGCGATACTCGACGCGGCCAAGGCGGTCGGCATCCCGATGATAGAGGTACATATCTCGGATGTGGCGAGCCGCGAGGATTTCCGTCAGGTCAGCTATATTCGCGCGGCCTGTGAGAAAACGATCACCGGTCACGGCCTGCAGGGCTATATCGAGGCGATCGACTTTCTGTTTGAGAAATATGGGAAATAATACCTGCCGGGTTTGAGAGAAAATGATCCGGAAAATGATACATAAGATTTATTGATAGTGGAGATAAGATGAATTTATACATCGGCAGATCAACGGCACGCGGAACGGTTACCGCGCCGCCGTCGAAGAGCATGGCGCACAGACATATCATCTGCGCGGCACTGGCAGAAGGAAAGAGCACGATCCGCAATGTAGACCTGTCACAGGATATCGCGGCAACTCTCGACTGCATCAGGGCGCTCGGCGCGAAGGCAGAGGTCCGCGGCGATGAGGTTGAGATCGTGGGAGCAGGCGATATCTCTGCCTGCGGGCAGGCAGGCTGCGATGACCCGGATGTGACCGGTAAGAACGCCGGAACGGGCTCCTGTGTCGATTTTCCGTGCCGAGAGAGCGGGAGCACGATGCGTTTTTTCATGGCGCTCGCGATGCTCACCTGCAGGCCTTCGAGGTTTTTCGGCAGCGAGACGCTGCGCTCGCGGCCATTCGGGATATATGAGGACATCTGCGCGCAGTGCGGCATAGAGTTTAAAAAGGCGGCGGACCATATATTTGTCGAAGGCAGGCTGAAGCCGCAGACATATGAGATGCCCGGCAATGTCAGCAGCCAGTTCGTGACGGGACTCATGTTCGCGCTGCCGCTGCTGGATGGAGACAGCACGATAAAGCTCATTCCTCCGGTTGAGAGCAGGTCCTACATATTGCTCACGATCAGCGCACTCGCAAAGGCGGGAGTAAAAGTGATCGAAAAGAGTGAGACCGAGTACCTGATCCCCGGCGGGCAGAAATACAGACCCGTCGACATAGCCGTTGAAGGAGACTATTCGAACGCGGCATTTCTCGATGCGTTCAATTATATCGGCGGTGATGTGAGAGTCGAAGGGCTCGACTGCGATTCCCTGCAGGGAGACCGCGTGTACAGAGAGTATTTCGAGGCGCTCAAAGACGGAGCGGCAGCAGCGGATATCTCGGACTGCCCCGATCTCGGGCCGGTGCTGTTTGCGGTTGCGGCTGCGAACAGGGGAGGCACATTTACGGGCACAAGGCGGCTTAAGATAAAGGAGAGCGACCGCGGACGCGTGATGTGCGAGGAGCTGGCAAAGTTCGGCATTGAGACCGAACAGGGCGAGGACCGGATCGTCATAAAGGACGGCGGGCTTAAAAAGCCGGATACGGCTGTTTTCGGGCACAACGATCACAGGATAGTCATGTCGGCGGCACTGCTCCTGAGCCTTACAGGCGGAGAGCTGGATGGTGCTGAGGCCGTTTCGAAAAGCTATCCGGGATTTTTTGAGGATATCGCGTCGCTCGGGATCGATATTGCCCGGCGCTGACAGGTGAGAATGTTAAAAATGATCCTTAACGGGAGAGGGAACCATGGAATGGATAATTAAGAAAAAGATACTGATCGTCGGACTCGGACTGATCGGAGGCAGCTACGCGAAGGCGCTTACGCGATTCGGATACACGGTGCTCGCGATCGACACCGACGCGGAGGCGATCCGTTTCGCGAAGGAAAACGGAATTATCGACGAGGGCGCGACGGACGCGGACCCGAAGCTCATCGGTGAGGCGGACTGCATCATCATGGCGCTGTACCCGAGGATAATCACCGACTGGATCCGCGACAACCAGAAGTATTTTAAGAGCGGGATCAGGATCACCGACGTTACCGGCATCAAGAGTGCCGTGGTCTACGATATCCAGGCGATCTTAAGACCCGACGCCGAGTTTATCGCGGCGCATCCGATGGCGGGACGTGAGCTCTCGGGAGTGGCATACAGCGACGACAGGATATTCCGCGACGCGAACTTTATCGTTGTCCCGACCGATAAGAATACGCCCGGCAGCATCGAGTGGTGCGAGAATCTGGGCAGGATACTCGGGTTTAACCGTGTGGCGGTCTTAAGCCCCGAGGAGCACGACGAGATGATCGCGTTCGTTTCGCAGCTGACGCACTGCATAGCCGTGGCGCTCATGACCTGCAACGACAACGAGCATCTGAGCGAGTATACGGGCGACTCGTTCCGCGACCTCACCAGGATCGCGCATATCAACGAGAAAATGTGGAGCGAGCTGTTCTTTATGAACAAGGAGCCTCTGCTGCGCGAGATGAACCGTTTTATCGATGAGCTGACACAGATCAGGACGCTGATCGAAAACGATGACGCCGAGGGACTCAAGGAAAAAATGAAGCTTTCCACCAAACGGCGCGAGAGATTTGACAGAAAATAAGCTGTGCATTATTGCGGCATCTGTGATATTCTGATAAAGAATCGAGGAAAAATACATGAAAGTTGAATTCATAAAGCAGCTGGCCATTCCCGCCGAGATCAAGGAAATGTACCCCCTGACCGGCAAGATGGCGGAGATCGTTGCGACAAAGAGAGCGCAGCTCGAAGCGGTTTTCTCAGGCAGGAGCGACAAGCTGATCCTGATCATCGGACCCTGCTCGGCGGACAATGAGGAGAGCGTTATCGACTATATTTCCCGCCTCACTCCGATCCAGGAGGAAGTTAAGGACAAACTTCTCATTATACCGAGGATCTACACGAATAAGCCAAGGACCACCGGCGAGGGCTACAAGGGCATGCTCCATCAGCCGAACCCGCACGAAAAGACCGACCTGTTCAAGGGTCTGATCGCGACCAGGCATCTGCACATGAGAGCGATCAGCGACACGGGCTTCGCATGCGCGGACGAGATGCTCTACCCCGAGAATTATCAGTATCTTGACGATCTGCTCGCGTATGTCGCGGTCGGCGCGCGTTCGGTCGAGGACCAGCAGCACAGGCTCACGGCCAGCGGCATAGATACACCGGTAGGCATGAAGAACCCTACCAGCGGTGACTACAGCGTTATGCTGAACGGCATCATGGCGGCGCAGCATCCGCACACATTTATCTACAGAGGCTGGGAGGTACGCTCCGACGGCAATCCTTACGCCCATGCGATCCTTCGCGGATATACGAACAAGCACGGCGAGCCTCAGCCCAACTATCATTATGAGGACCTGATCAGACTCTGCAATGCGTTTGATGAGAGAAATCTTAAGAATCCCGCGGTCATCGTCGACACGAACCATTCGAATTCGGGCAAGAATCCTTTCGAGCAGCCCAGGATCATCAACGAGGTGCTCAATTCGGCAAAGCACGACGAGAGAGTCAAAAAGATCATGAAGGGTTTCATGGTCGAGAGCTATATCGAGGACGGCAATCAGAGCGTGGACGGCGGCGTATACGGCAAATCCATCACCGACGCCTGCCTCGGCTGGGACAAGACAAAGCGGCTTATCGACAATATAATGTCGGTACTGTAAGGCTTTGATGGGAGACAATAATGGCAGATTTTATAGAGATCTTAAAAGCGATACTTTTCGGTATCGTAGAGGGTGTGACCGAGTGGCTGCCGATCAGCAGCACCGGGCACATGATCCTCTTAAACGAGTTTGTTAAACTCAAGGTTTCCGATGATTTTTACAGCATGTTCGAGGTGGTGATCCAGCTCGGCGCGATCATGGCGGTCGTTGTGCTTTTCTGGAAGCGGCTCTGGCCCTTCGGGAAAAAGGACAACGCAAAACCGCTTTCCGAAAAAGGCATCGGCAGCTATATCAAGACCGACATCTTTGTGATGTGGTTCCACATTCTGGTTTCGTGCGTTCCCGCGGCGATAATAGGCATACTGTTCGACGACCTGTTCGAAGAGCTGTTTTATAATTATACGACCGTTGCTATCATGCTGATCGTGTTCGGCGTGGCATTTATCGTTATCGAGAATCTCAACGCGAACAGGACACCTAGGATCGACGCGGTGGCGGACATCACTTACACCACGGCGCTGCTGATCGGTATTTTCCAGGTCATCGCGGCAGTATTCCCCGGCACCTCGCGCTCGGGAGCGACTATCGTCGGCGCGCTGCTGATCGGCGTTTCGAGGACGGTTGCGGCGGAATACACATTTTTCCTCGCGGTGCCCGTTATGCTGGGCGCGAGCTTGCTCAAGCTCGTTAAGTTCGGTCTTCATTTTACCTCTGCGGAGGCAGTTATCCTGGCGGTAGGCATGATCGTGGCGTTCATCGTATCGATGATCGTGATCAGGCTTCTGCTCGGATATATCAGAAAGCACGATTTCAAGCCGTTCGGCTGGTACAGGATCGTGCTCGGCGCGGCAGTGCTTGCTTACGGGCTTTTCGCGGCCTGAAAAATAATGTACAGGAGGGAAAGAAATGGCAGTTAACAGCATCGATGCGGAAGACGATCAGTTCGCGTACCGCTACGACACTCAGCTTCTGATCGACAGAAGGGACAAGGATCTCGACGAGGACGAGATCGCGGATTACATCACGGAGAATTTCGAGGGGAACAGCCTTATCGCGGCCGGCGACGAGGATATGGTAAAGATCCATTTCCATACGAACGAGCCCTGGAAGCTCCTCGAGTACTGCAGTAAGGTCGGCGAGATCTATGACATTGTCGTAGAGGATATGATCAGACAGTCAAATGGTCTTCACGGCTGAAAAAGTCAAGATAACACATGCTCAGATCATCGGCGCGCAAGATTTGCTCTTTACTTGCGCGTCTTTTTATGCTAGAATACGCGACTGAGTGGGCCTGATCCCGAGTGGCAGGGGCGGGCATATGAAATAAGCAATGAAAAAGGAGAGTACCAAAATGGATGTTTCACCGCTTCAGAAAGCAAGATATGAGTATAATCCGAAGCTTCCCGGAATGCTCAGAAACGGAATCGCAGATATCTGCGTAAGCGAAGGCGAAGCAACACAGAGCGTTGCCGATCAGGACAAGATCAAAGCACTTTTCCCCAACACCTACGGCAAAAAAGAGATCACCTTTGTAAAGGGAACCAACACTTCCGCTGCAAAGAAGCAGGTTGTCGGAGTTATCCTTTCCGGCGGACAGGCACCCGGAGGACACAACGTTATCTCGGGTCTCTACGATGCGTTAAAGGCTACCGATAAGAGCAATGTCCTTCTCGGATTCAAGGGCGGCCCCAGCGGACTTATCGACGACGATTACATCGAGTTTACCGACTCATTCATCAATGAATACAGAAATACCGGCGGTTTCGATATCATCGGTTCTGGCAGAACAAAGCTCGAGACCGAGGAGCAGTTCAAGATCGTTACCGAGGTTGCGAAGAAGCACGGTCTGACCGCCATCGTTATCATCGGCGGTGACGATTCGAACACCAATGCCGCTGTTCTTGCCGAGTACATGGCTGCTCACAACACCGGCGTACAGGTTATCGGATGCCCCAAGACCATCGACGGCGACTTAAAGAACGAGGATATCGAGGCTTCGTTCGGTTTCGATACCGCTACCAAGACCTACAGCGGACTGATCGGAAATATCGAGAGAGACGCAAATTCCGCAAAGAAGTACTGGCACTTCATCAAGGTTATGGGCCGTTCGGCTTCTCACGTTGCGCTTGAGTGCGCTCTTGAGACCCAGCCCAACATCTGCCTTATCGGCGAGGAAGTTGCGGCCAAGAAGATGTCTCTTGCTCAGATCACAAATTACATTGCTGATTCCGTTGAGAAGAGAGCGGCTAACGGCGATCATTTCGGCGTAGCCATCATTCCCGAGGGTATCGTAGAGTTCGTTCCCGAGTTCTCGGCTCTTATCGCTGAGATCAACGAGCTCCTTGCGGGCAAGAAGACCGAGGAGTTCAATGCTCTTCCTTCATGGGACGAGAAGTACGCGTTCATCAAGAAGGGCCTCAGCGCAGACGCTATGGCTGTATTTGATATCCTTCCCCAGGGCATCCAGCAGCAGCTCTTCCTCGAGAGAGATCCTCACGGCAACGTACAGGTTTCCCTCATCGAGTCTGAGAAGCTTTTTGCCGAGATGGTAGGCACTGAGCTCGAGAAGAGAAAGGCAGCCGGCACCTTCAAGGGCAAGTTCGGAACACAGCATCATTTCTTCGGATACGAAGGCAGATGCGCATTCCCTTCGAACTTCGACGCAGACTACTGCTACTCGCTCGGTTACAACGCATTCATGCTGATCCAGTACGGCTATACCGGATACCTCTCGAAGGTTTCCAACATCTCGAAGCCCGCTGAGCAGTGGGTTGCAGGCGGTATGCCCATCACCAAGATGATGAACATCGAGAGACGCAACGGCGAGGACAAGCCCGTTATCCGCAAGGCCCTCGTAGAGCTCGACGGAAAGCCCTTCAAGTACTTCGAGGCACACAGAGAGCAGTGGGCCGTTGAGACCTGCTTCACCTATCCCGGTGCCATCCAGTACTTCGGACCTTCGGAGGTCTGCGACCTCACCACCAGAACTCTCGCTCTGGAGAAGGGCTGAGAAATCCTTTAAATACAGACCAAGTTACGGCGGTGGCTGCAACGAGACATTTTTTTCAAAACGAAACCGTTTGATTGTTTTGAAAAAAATACTCTGCGCGCCACCGCCTGTTTTCGGCAAGGAATAAAACTTTGCTGTCACCGCCTTGTATTTTGATAATTGCAAAAAACGGCAGCCCACACCTGTATTTCAGTGTGAGACGAAAAAGGAAAACGAATTTCTCTCAATGCACTCTATCTCGAGCTCGGGAGTTGTGGTATACTTGGAAGCAGACAGATTGGTCGGGTCCGATGGAGTTTTAATATGAGGGACGGCCGGTTGCAGAGAGAAAATACGGAGGTGTTTTTATGGGTGCACAGGAAGTATATGAGAGTTGGCTGAAGAATCTGGACAAGGCGAATCCGCTGTATAAGGAGCTCGAGGCCATTAAAGACAATGAGACTGAGATCACGGAGCGATTCTACCGTGAGATAGAGTTCGGAACCGCGGGTCTGCGCGGCATCTGCGGCGCGGGAACAAACCGCATGAACGAGCTGACCGTGGGACGCGCGACACAGGGTATCGCAAATTACATCAATAAATCGGGCGAGGACGCCTCCAGAGGCGTGGCGATCGCGTATGACTGCAGACATTTCTCGAAGGAGTTCTCGGAGCTCGCGGCGGAGATTCTGGCAGGCAGCGGGATCAAGGCTTATATCTTCCCTTCGCTCCGGCCCACACCCGAGCTTTCATATGCGGTCAGGAAACTGAACGCGGTGGCGGGCATCAACATGACCGCCAGCCATAATCCCAAGGAATACAACGGCTACAAGGTTTACTGGGCGGACGGCGCGCAGATCTCGGGCAAGGTTTCGGACGGCATGCTGGCAGAGATCCAGGCACTCGACATGTTTGATGAGTTTAAGCGCGTTCCGTTAAAGGACGCTGTAGCGAACGGTACGATCGTTATGCTCGGTGAGGAGATGGACAGGGATTATCTGGACTATGTAAAGGGTCTGGCGATCCGCGACGACAGTGAGCTCGATCTGGGCGTTTCGGTTGTCTATACGCCGCTTAACGGAGCCGGCAGCATCCCGATGATGCAGGCGGCTGCGGATCGCGGATTTAAGAATTTCACCATAGTTCCCGAGCAGAAGGATCCCGATCCCGATTTCAAGTCTGTTCCGTTCCCGAACCCGGAGAACCCGCAGGCATTCGAGATCGCGGAGAAGCTGGGCGCGGCGAGCGGAGCGGAGGTTCTGATCGCGACCGACCCCGACTCGGACCGTATGGCTATCGAGATCTCGGACGGCAAGGGCGGATTCACGCCGCTTAACGGCAACCAGACCGGCGGACTGATCATCGCGTACATGGCCGAGGGACTTAAGGCTACGGGCAAGCTTCCCGCAAAGGCAGCCATGATCACTTCGATCGTTACCGGCGATTTCGGACGTACCATATGTAAGGACTACGGCATCAGGGTTTACGATACCCTGACCGGATTTAAGAATATCTGCGGCAAGATCCCTCAGATGGAGGCAGACGGATACAGCTATTTCTTCGGATATGAGGAGAGCATCGGATGCGCGCCCGGCGAGGCCGTAAGAGACAAGGACGGTATCGCGGCAGGCATGCTGATCACCGAGATGGCTGCATATTACCGCAAGCAGGGCAAGACCCTGACCGACGTACTGAACGAGCTCTATAAGCGCTACGGCTTTTTCGGCGAGTCACAGGTATCGATCGTGCTGCAGGGCAAGGAAGGTCAGGAGCGCATCGGCCGTATCATGGACGCTTTCAGGGCGGGCAAGCCGAAGAGCTTCGGAGAGTTTAGTGTCGGCGAGATCAGGGATTTCATCAACGGCTGGTCGGACATCCCGGCTCAGAACGCGATCATATTCAAGATGACCGACGGCGAGACCTGGTTTGCGATGAGACCTTCGGGTACCGAGCCGAAGATTAAGTTCTACTATTATACGGTGAGCGGCTCGGCGGATGAGTCCGGCCGCAGGATAAAGGAGCTGTCCGCAGCGGTACAGAAGCTGATCGACAGCGTGGAGTAAACTAATAAGACAAGGGGACGGTTCTTCTGTCTGCGAATTGCGGCAGACAGAAGAACCGTCCCCTTGTCTTACCCTTGTCCTGCAAAAAAGTTTTAAAAAAGGGGTTGACAAATTCAATTTGATTGTGTACAATTCAATTGTAATCAATCAGATGACACAGACACGAAACTTATTGACCCAACACATCTGCACGGCAGAAGGAGGATTTTAACATGAACGTATATGATTTTAACGCAAAGGTACCCGGCGGCGAGGTTAGAGAGCTTTCACAGTATAAGGGCAAGGTGCTCCTTATCGTTAATACAGCTACAGGCTGCGGTTTCACTCCCCAGTACGAGGCTCTTCAGAATCTCTACGATGAGCTGAAGGATAAGGACTTTGAGATCCTTGATTTCCCCTGCAACCAGTTCGGAAACCAGACTCCCGGCGATGACGGACAGATCCATGAGTTCTGCACACTGAAGTATAATACAACTTTCCCCCGTTTCTCGAAGATCGAGGTTAACGGTGAGAACGCTATCCCGCTCTACAAGTGGCTTACTTCCAATACCAAGTTCGAGGGCTTTGACGGTCCCGCTAAGCTGGTTCTCGGCCCTGTAGTAAAGGCTATGGACAAGGACTATAAGAACAACGGCAACATCAAATGGAATTTCACCAAGTTCCTCATCAGCCGTGAGGGTGAGATCGTTGCAAGATTCGAGCCTACCAAGGACATGAAGGATGTCCGCGCTAAGGTTCTTGCGGAGATCGAGAAATAAAACACAGCAAGATACGTTTTTTTGGAGGATATCATGGATAAGTATGATTGTCTGAAACTTGACAATCAGCTGTGTTTTCCGCTCTACGTATGTTCGAAGGAAATCGTCCGGAGATATAAGCCTTTTCTGGACGATCTCGACATAACATATACGCAGTACATTACGCTTATGGCGCTCTGGGATAAGGGCGCTTTAAGTGTTAAGGAGCTTGGAAAACAGCTGTTTCTGGATTCGGGGACACTCACGCCCCTGCTCAAGACTCTCGAAGCAAAGGGTTATGTTGCGCGTACGCGCGCGAAGGATGATGAGAGGAATCTTATCGTTTCGCTGACCGATGAGGGTCTGGCACTGCGCGACCGCGCGGTAGAGGTGCCCGCAAAGATGGGTTCCTGCATAAATATAAAGCCTGAGGACGCGGCGGATCTGTACCGCATCCTGCATACCATGATGGACGCGATGTGACCGTAACGGCGGATTAGGATGTCATAATTTGCTTTTTTGGATATTTATCGTATACTTGATATTGTTTATACTGAACACATCAAGTTAAGAACGTCACGAGACGTTGTCATTTATCAGGAGGGCAAAGAGATGACAGGAATTGTAGTAGCAGTTGTACTCGCAGTAGTGGGACTGACTTTGATGGCAATGAAAAAGAACGTTGCTACGGAAGGCGGACGCGGCACGACAGGGCTGGTTAGCATTTTGTGTTTTGTACTGGCCATTGCATTTTGCATAGGCAGCTGCGTAAGGATCGTTCCTACGGGACATACCGGAGTAGTTACAACGTTCGGACGCGTTGAGGATATCACTTACGAGGCGGGCGTCCATTTCGTACTTCCCTGGAAGACGGTCATCAACATGGATAACCGTACCCAGAAGGCTTCACTTCCTCTGAATTGCTTCTCGAGCGATATCCAGGAAGTATCTCTGGTATATACGGTAAACTACCAGATCGACAAGGCAAACGCTCAGACGATCTACAAGACTATCGGCGTTGACTACTTTGAAAAGGTAGTTCAGCCCAAGATCCTTGAGGCGGTCAAGGGCGTGTTCGCAAAGTACAATGCGGAAAATCTTATCGCATCGCGAGGCAGCCTCTCATCCGAGGTTGAAGCGATCCTTTCGAATTCGCTCGCGCAGTACAATGTACAGCTGGTAAGTACCTCTATCGAGGACATTGACTTCACCGATTCGTTCACAAATGCGGTTGAGGCAAAGCAGGTAGCCGAGCAGAACAAGCTCCGTGCGCAGACAGAGCAGGAGCAGGCGATCATCGAGGCCGAGGCTGACGCGGAGAAGGTTAAGATCCATGCGGAGGCTCAGGCACAGGCGCAGATCATCGCAGCGCAGGCTGACGCCGAGGTTGCCAAGATCGGCGCGGACGCAGCTGAGTATCAGGGCCAGAAAGATGCTGCGATCATGGGCAACTTAGGTAAGATGCTCGCGGAGTATCCCGAGCTCGTTAATTACTATTACGTAACCAACTGGAACGGCACTCTTCCTCATACCTACATGGGCAGCGACAATGTATCGACGATCATGGAGCTGAATCCCGAGGCAGACGCGAATACAGCGACAGGCGTTACCGGTGAATAAACTGACAGCATAGAGTTTCAGGGGCACCGCACCAAGTGCGGTGCCCCTTGTCTTCTCATATCTCCCGATATGGATTGAAAAACAGCGGGTTATGAGGTATGATAAGTGCGTCGACATGAGCTGTCAGCGCAGGGCTGTCAGCACATTTTTTACTTTCAGGAATAGGAGGCTGTGTATGAAGTTTTTTGTTTGCGAGCATTGCGGAAATTTTGTAGGTATGGTAAAGGAGTCCGGTGTTCCGATGATCTGCTGCGGAGAGAAGATGAAGGAACTGATACCGGGTACATCTGACGGCGCGCATGAAAAGCATGTGCCTGTGGTTACGATCGAAGGCAATAAGGTTACCGTAGCGGTCGGTTCGGTTGAGCATCCCATGCTTGACGCGCACTACATCGAGTGGATCGCGATCGAGACCGAAAAGGGCGCTCAGAGAAAGGTTCTCAAGCCCGGTGATAAGCCCGTTGCCGTTTTCATGCTCACAGACGACGATAAGTTCGTTGCAGCCTATGAATATTGCAACCTGCACGGGTTGTGGAAGTCAAACTGATAACCGGTGAAACCATATTATAACCATGTGAGTGCAGGACAGAGGAATGAGCAATAATTATAATACCGACGGCGACCGCATGATCGACTGTTTCCTGAATCTGGGGGAGCTGATGCTGCGTGCGGGCGCCGAGGTTAACCGCGTGGAGGATACGATACGCAGGATCGGACACGCGTATGAGTTTGAGAGAGTCGAGATATTTACGATCAACAACATGATCTCACTGACCGTCATTTCGGGTGACGGCCGGGTTTATACGCAGACGCGCAGGGTAAGTGTGGCTGCGGTAGATCTGGAGAAGGTGGCGCGCGCCAATGAGCTCTCGAGGCAGATCTGCGCGCATCCGGTGCCGCTCGAAGAGCTTAAGGCACGGATCGCCGATATTGCCGACAATACGAGACATTACGGAAAACGCATGCGTTATATCGCGTCGGTCGTATCAGCCACGGCATTTACCGTATTTTTCGGCGGCAACTGGGTCGAAGCCCTGATCTCGGGCGCGGTGAGCATAATTTTGGTCACCTGCATGCTTTTCTCGGACAGATTGAAGATCCGTCCGATCATAGCGATCCTGGTCAGCGCCTTTGTCATGACGATGTGTGTTCAGGGCGTGACGCATTTTGTCGAAGCCGCCACGATGGACAGTATCATTATGGGCAATATCATGCTGCTGATACCGGGGCTCGCGCTCACGACGTCGATCAGGGACGTCATCACCGGCGATACGGTGGCGGGGCTTATGGGAATATGCGATGCACTGCTGAAGGCCTTTGCGATAGCCGTGGGCTGCGTTTCGGCCATGCTGATATTTAAATGACGGAGGAGACGCTATGACTTATTTGGTACAGATCATCGCAGCGGTCTTCTCGGCCATAGGATTCTCGCTGCTTTTCAACATTCACGGCCGCAAACTGATCATAACCGCAGTCGGCGGCGCGATCACGTGGGGAGTATATCTGATCGTTTTCACACAGACGGAAAATGTATTCCTGGCCTGCTTCGTGGCAACGATGGCGATCATGGCGTTTGCCGAGATAATGGCGCGTATCGCCAAAACGCCCGTTATCATCCTGCTCGTACCGATGCTGGTGCCTATGGTGCCCGGAGGCGATCTCTACAGGATGATGACCAATCTGGTAATGGACAACAGCGGGCAGGTGCGTTTCTACGGACACCAGCTCGTTATGGAGGTCGGCGCGATCGCGTTCGGCATCATCGTAATCAGTACGGCGATGCAGCTGATACTGAAAATGCACGCGCACATAACAGAGATGCGCAGGGCTAAACACGGATAAATTAGACATAGGGAAGACATGGGGACGGTTCTTCTGTCTGCGAACTGCGCAGACAGAAGAACCGTCCCCATGTCTTCTAGTTTTCATTTTTTGTGCGGAAGTCTTCGAGCTTTGCACGGAGTCCCTTGAGTTTCTCAGACATATTGATGTGTCTGAGGCGCTTAAGATCAAGTGAAGGATAAGCTTTCTCCAGACGCTTCTGCACAAAGTTAAGGCGCTCCCAGGCGTCAAGTCTGTGGCAAGATTGCGCCTTGGTGCGGAGTTCTTCGTAGCGCTTCTCAAGTTGTGCAGCGCGTTCTTCTGCCTTTTCTTTGATTTCCTCGAGACGCTCTTTTTTCTCCTGTATCTCCTGCATGCCATTCAGCGTGCCGGCGGTGAGGCGCGTGCCGATGATCTCGGCTATGCGGTTCAGCATCCGGTCGGCATCGTTGGCCAGGCGCAGGCGGGCCTGTATCTTTGCCAGGGCTGCAACGGTTATGACTATGTCAACGGCGAACAGCCCGTAATATACGGCAAAGCTGATATTCCGCAGGGTGGCGGGCAGCTTTTCTACCGTAAGTATCACCGCGGGCTGGATGATCTTCATTACAAACACGCATCCGAAACCCCACATCAGCGAGAAGCGCAGGCAAACATAGCCCATGATGTTGAAATGCTCGTCGGTGTAGTCCCACCAGCGCTGGTGGAAGATCTTTTCGAGAATGAATCCCGTGATGAATTCGAGGACGGAGGTCAGCAGGACCGAGCCCGCGTACAGCAGGAGCAGGTTGTCCGAAAGCGGCGTGAGCAGCAGGATGACTATCACCGCGCCGACTCCGTAGATGGGGCAGACCGGGCCGTTTAAGAAGCCGCGGTTTATGAACCGTCCGGTCGTTACAGCATGGTATATCACCTCGACAGCCCATCCGACCACCGCGTAAAACATGAAAAATGCAAGTATCTGAGTCATATCGTACATATCGGTCACCTATATCCTTTTCTGAGTTCAGTATAGTCTCAAAGCGGCACAAAAACAAGAAAATCAGTATTCTCACAGGGATAGTACATTGAAAAGGCGCGGTTTTCCGTATAGAATAGTATTTCGGAGCTGCGCATCGAGCGCGGCCGATATTTGCAGAAAAAGAGAAACAAAAATGGGCAATATAAAGGACAAAAAATTCAACTGGCTTGATTTTATACGCAGCGTGGCGATCATCGCGATCCCTGTGGCGCTGCAGAATCTGCTTACGACCACGGGCAGCATGGTCGATACGATGATGATCGGAAAGCTCGGCGAGATAAACGTGGCCGCGGTCGGACTGTGCGCGCAGTTTTCCTCGCTGATGTTCGCGTGCTACTGGGGCTTTGTGGGCGGCGGCATGCTGTTTTTCTCACAGTTCTGGGGCAGCCGAGACGACGAGGGCATAGAGTGGTCGTACGGCATGACCTTCACCTGCATGATGACGGTCGGCGTCATCTTCGGAGTGCTCGGGCACTTTTTCCCTGCGACGGTATTAAAGCTCTATACCGATAAGGAAAGCATTCGTACTATCGGTGTAGAATATCTCCGCATAGCGGCTTTTTCCTATCCGCTCATGGTCTATTCCATGGTCATGTGCAGTGTCCTCCGGTCGACCGAGAGGGTCAGGATCCCGATGTATTCGTCGATCGCGTCGGTATGCACGAACATTTTCCTGAACTGGGTTTTCATATACGGACATCTCGGAGCGCCCGCGATGGGCGTAAGAGGCGCGGCGCTTGCCACGGTCTGCGCGTCTTTCGTCAACGCTCTGTGCACCTTCGTTCTGGCGAAGGCGGCCGGCTCGCCCTACATTTTCAGGTTTAAGGGGCATTTCAGATGGACCCGCGAGAGGATCGCCGAGTATCTGAAAAAATGTTTCCCGATCATCTGCAACGAGCTGCTGATCGGCATCGGAAACATGGTGATCAGCGTGGTCATGGGCAGACAGGTTGAGGAAGCGATCGCGGCTTACGCGGTCTTCAGGACTCTCGAGGGCATGGTGATCGGATTCTTCGCGGGATTTTCCAATGCTGCGTCCATACTCGTGGGAGCCAATGTCGGCGCGGGCGAGCACCGGAAGGCTTTCGAGCGCGCATGGAGGCTGATCTATCTGTGTCAGGGAACGATAGCCGCGGTCGGGCTGCTGATGGTGGCTCTCAGGTCGCCGATACTTACCGCGATGAGCCTGAGCGGAGACTCATATTATTACGGCGCCGGGATGCTGATAATCTACTGCATCGCCGCGATCGTCAGAATGGGCAACTGGGCACAGAACGATACCTATCGTTCTGCCGGAGACGCGGTTACGGGCACGGTGCTGGAGATCGTTTTCATGTACGCGATGCTGCTGCCCTGCGTATGCATCTCGGGTCTGGTCGTAAAAGCACCCGTTCTGCTGACTTTTGCATTCTGCTATGTCGATGAGCCGATCAGATATGTTATAATGCAGATACATATGTATTCCGCGAAATGGATACGTCCCGTTACCGAGATGGGAAAAGCCGCGCTTCCCGAATTCATGGAGAGCAGGAAAAAAGCAGCGAGAGCGTGAAAGCAGATATTACCGCAAACATGGCGGTGAACATAAAAATATAATCCGGAGGTTTACGAATGGGCATTGTTTATTACGAGAACGAACGCATTTTCAAGCTGGACACGCCGAACTCGACCTACATGTTCGAGCTGGTCGACAAAGAGGGCTTCATGCTGCACATGTATTACGGCAGACGGCTGTCAGACTACCGCACCGCGGATCTGACCCGCACCGGTTTCGGAAAAGCCGTTCCGTCGAACAACGAGCGCGAGCGCTGCTCCTTCAACGACTGCATGCCTTTTGAGTACGCGACGCACGGACTCGGCGATTACCGCGACGACTCCTTCAAGGTGCTCAATCCCGAGGGCTATACCGCGACCTCGCTCGAATACCGCTCACATATCATCTATTCGGGAAAGCCCGCGATCAAGGGCATGCCCGCGACCTTCGGAAAAGATGACGAGTGCACCACGCTCGATATCATAGCCGACGATCCCTACAACGGGCTCGAAGTTACGCTCATTTACA
>JAEEGH010001277.1_pt1 | contig 73651 bp, 57 predicted proteins | sample 9134181 | NCBI WGS metagenome assembly JAEEGH01 (sample SAMN16246544, study PRJNA631951) | gut metagenome | biome: gut microbiome; feature: rumen; material: DP-attached | host: Bos | place: Iran: Karaj | collected 2018-10 | reverse complement strand
TGACGGTCATCTGGCTGCCAGGAAGCATCAACGCCTGGAAGTCAGCCACGGAGATGTAGGCCACCGACGGCAGGTCATCGTAGAAACGGAGGGTGACGGTGCCGCCGTCCTCACCACCACGGTTCACTGGCACTTGCTTGGCTGTAAACGCAGCTTCGGCAAAAGCACACATTGTAGTCATTAAGGCGACTACGGCCATGAGTAGAGTCTTCTTCATATTATTATATTATTATATTATTATATTATCATTTTATCATTCATAAGCAAAAAATTGTAACCATCGAGCGTTTTGTCTCATGATGCTAACGGTTTCTTTGTTAATCTGTTAAATGCATTTTACACTTTCTATACTAATCTGTAAAACCCGTTTTACGCTTTCTTCGTTAATCTGTTGTGACGAGACGGCTGCCGTCGTCCTGCACCTCGATCTTGACGCGGACGGCATCGTCGGGCAGGAGGTCTTCTATCAGCTCGGGCCACTCGATGAAACAGAGGGCTCCCGAGTAGAAGTATTCTTCGTAGCCCATGTCATAGACTTCCTCGAGTTTCTTGATGCGGTAGAAGTCGAAGTGGAAGATAGACCCACCTAAATCCTCCCTGGAGAGGGAGGACTTCTGGTCTCCCCCTAAGCAGGGGGAGTTAGAGGGGGTCTCATATTCATTCACGATGGCGAAGGTGGGGCTGGTGATGACGTCCTCGACGCCCAGGGCCTCGCAGATGGCCTTGACGAAGGTGGTCTTGCCGGCTCCCATGGTGCCGTAGAAGGCAAAGACGCGATGGTCGCCAATGTGTTTTATAAACTCGCGAGCTGCCTCGCTGATATGTTCTATGTCCTGTATCTTGATTTCCATGACGGTCTGTGATTAGTGTCTTCTTCCTTTCAGATATATAATAGGTATGATCATCTCCTCCATCGAGATGCCGCCATGCTGGAAGGTATTGCGATAGTAGGAGACGTAATAGTTGTAGTTGTTGGGATAGGCGAAGAAGTCGTCGCCCGTGGCAAAGACGTAGCTGGTGGAGAGGTTGGGTGCCGGCAGATGGGCCTTGGCGGGGTCTTTGATGACAAAGAGGTCCTTGGAGTCGTATGCCAGGTTCTTACCGAGCTTATAGCGCAGGTTGGTGTTCGTGTTACGGTCGCCGATGATCTTCACGGGGTTGGTAGCACGGATGCTGCCATGGTCGGTGGTGATGATGACGTGGTAGTCGGTCTGTGCCAGCTGTCGGAAGAGGTCGGCGATGACGGAGTGCTTGAACCACGATAGGGTGATGCTGCGATAGGCCGACTCGTTGTTGGCCAGCTCGCGCACCATCTTCGACTCGGTGCGGGCATGGCTGAGCATGTCGATGAAGTTGAACACCACGACGTTGAAGTCGTTCTTCTCCAGCGCCTTCAGCTGTCCCAGCAGCTTGTCGGCTTCCTGCGAGGTGTTGATTTTATGATAGGAGAAGGTGTTGCGGCGGCGATAGCGCTCCAGCTGGGTGCGGATGAGGGGCTCCTCGTTGAGGTTTTTGCCCTCCTCCTCGTCTTCATCGACCCACAGGTCGGGAAACATCTGGGCTATCTGCACAGGCATCAGTCCGGAGAAGATGGCGTTGCGGGCATACTGTGTCGCCGTGGGCAGGATGCTGCAATAGACGTCCTCGCTGATGTCGAACTGGTCGCCAATCTCGCGCTCCAGCATCTTCCACTGGTCGTAGCGGAAGTTGTCGAGCACGATGAGGAAGACTTTCTCGTCCTGATTGAGCAAGGGGAACACCTTGGTCTTGAACAGTTCGTTGGACATCATAGGGTGTTCCTGTCCCTGCATCCAGTCCATGTAGTTTTTCTTGATGTATTTGGCAAAGCCGATGTTGGCCTCGCGCTTCTGCATTTCCAGCATCTCGGTCATCTGCGAGTCGGTGGCGCTGAGTTCCAGTTCCCAACGCACGAGCCGTTTATAGACGTCGGTCCAGTCTTGCCACGTCCGGCAGTCCATGATTTGCATGGACAGCTGCTGGAACTGCTGCTGATAGCCGCTCTGCACGGTCTCCGTGACGATTTCGCGCCGGTGGATGTTCTTCTTCAGCGTGAGCAGTATCTGGTTGGGGTTGACGGGCTTGATGAGGTAGTCGGCAATCTGCTGTCCGATGGCCTGGTTCATGATGTCTTCCTCCTCGCTCTTGGTGACCATGACGACAGGCACCTGCGGGGTGATTTCCTTGATGCGCTGCAGGGTCTCCAGACCGCTGAGACCGGGCATCATCTCGTCGAGCATGACGAGGTCGAAGGTGCGTTTGCGGCATTCCTCTATGGCGTCCGTGCCGTTGGTGACTGTCACCACCTCGTAACCTTTCTTCTCTAAAAACATCAGGTGGGCGCGGAGCAGTTCCATCTCGTCGTCAGCCCAAAGTAATAGTCCGTTGGTCATATTTTTTTGTTATTTCGTTATGTCGATATGTCGATATGTCGGTATGTCGGGAGGTTATCGCCAGAAGTCGTCGTCGAACTCGATGTAGCCGTTGTTCTGCTGCTGCGGTGCATCGTTGAAGAGGTCGTCATCAGCATTGTTGCCGTTCTGGGGCGCTTCCTCCTCTTCCTCGTCTTCTTCCTGGGTGATGCTCTCCGGCTCTTCCAGCAGCGGCCTCTCCGATATAGTGATAGGCTCCAGCTTCTTCTCGAAGAACACCTCGTAGTCGCGATAGCTGTAGGCGGTGCCGAGCAGCGGCAGGTTCTTCTCGCTGACAATCAGACTGCGGCAGGGGCGGAGCATGTTGGCCATCACGCTGTTGGCATAGAGCTGGCGGGCGTATTGGCGGGCCTCGTCGTAACTGAGGAAGCCGCTGATGATCATGCGTGCCAGGCCGTGCGGGTCTTGGTCGATGTTCAAGTCGAAGTTGCGTACCAGGAAGTTGGAGAAGTTATATTTTGCCATCTCGTAGAGCAGCTGGTTCTGGCTGATGGAGTCGGGCTGGTAGAGCAGCATAAAGACGTAGTTCGCATTACGCTCGACGACCAGCGAATCGACCTTCGTGGAGTCTTGTCCCGTGAGGTCGTTCATGCGCCGCGACCAGACATCGTCCATGTCGAACTTGCCGCCATGCAGCTTCCTGCCCTGCTGTACGCCACGGAGTATCATGCCTGCCATCTCGCTGACCTCGCTGTCGGGGTATTTCTCGACCACCTGCTTCAACCGCTCCACACAACCGTGGGTGTCGCCTTGGTTAAGCATGCTCAGACCCTCGATGAAGAGGAATTTCGGGCGGTGCTGTCCCAAGGGGAAGCGCTGTGCCGACAATTCGGCGTTGGCAGCGATTTCACGGTGGCGGTCCTGCTTGAAGGCGTCGTAGGTAGCGGCATAGATAGAGTCTTCGATATGTACGCCGAAGCGCTGGTTAGACAGGAAATTGGGGTCGCTGAGCAGTATCGTCCAGTCGCTCTCAGGATAGTCGCTCTTCAGCATTGCCAGACAGTGGTCGGCCTCCTCTTGCCTACCCTGACGGGAGTAGAGCAGCCACAGGTGATACCACGCCACGTCGTTGCGCTCGTAGTCAGGATACTGCCCCGTCAGTCGGGTGAGGTATTTCTCGCTGAGCGACAGGTTGTCGAGCTTGTCCTTGAAGATGACACCGGCATTGAAGAGTCCTTCCTTGATGATGGCATTGCTGGCAGCAACCTGCTCTTCGGTAAAGGGAATCTGTGCCAGGTAGTACGCACGGTTGTGAGGGTCGAGGGCGGCACTGTCGGCAGCGGCCTCGCCACTTTCTGCTGCCCCGGCAGTGTCAGAGGGCACTGAGGAGCCAGCACCTTCCGGAGCACCTGCGGACTCTGCCGGTACGGTTCCTTCCGCTGCTTCTGCTCCTTCCTTTCCTTCGGTATTCTCTGTCTGTTCCGTGGAGGCAGGATTCATATCCACCACGGTGATGTTGAGACGCTGCCAGTCGTCTTTATTCTGACGCTTACCCCACTGACGGATGAAGGTCTGCTTACCCTGGTTGACGGCCTGCGGATTATAGAAATACCATAATCCCGGCTGCGACATGCCAGGCATCACCGGCGTCGGCGGGGCGACGGAAGAGACGTTGCCGTTCTTGGCCTCTTCCTCCTGTATGCGCTGCTCAGCCTCAGCCTCTTCCCGCTTGCGCTGTTCTTCTTTTTCCTTCTTGATGAGTTCCTCTATCAAGCGGTCGATGACCTTGTTGAGCTCATCCTCGGGCATCTTCGCCAATCGCTGCAGGGAGTCCTGCAGTGCCACGGCTTCGGTGTGAGGCACTAACTCGTCGAGCACCTTCGAGCGGTCGGAGAGTTCCTGGTAGTCCCTGCGGTCCTTGTCCAGCAAACCGATGGCCTCGCCATAGCAGCGCTTGGCATCGGCATAGCGCTCCTTCTCCCAATAGATGTTGCCCAGCGTCAGCAGCAGCACACCTTTCTCTATTCCTGCACGGGTGGCCTTCTCCAGACCTTCCTCGTAGGCAACGATGGCATTGACGGTGTCGCGCTGTGTCATATAGACATTGCCGATGGCGTAATACACCTGGTCCAGGTAGTCCTTGTTGTTTTCCGAACGGGCCATGCGGCGCAGCTTCTTGAGTTTTCCCTTGACATCCGTGGCGGGCATCACCTCCGTCTGGGCAATGCGGGCGTTGAACTCCAACTCGTAGGGCGGATTCAGCCGGATGGTATGCTGATAGGACCTGTAAGCCTCGGCATCGTGACCCAGCAACGTTTGTATCTGTCCCAGCAGGAACCACTCGCGGGCTCTCTGCTTGCGGCGACGCTCATGCTTGATGACCTTTTGCAGGTAGGGCACGGCAGCGGCATACTGCTCACTCCTTATATAATAGTCGGCCATCGTGTAGTCCCAGTCCTTGCGAGCCCGGTAGTGGATGCTGTCGCGCTGTTGCTTGACGATGACGTCCTCGGCATCGTAGAGCCAGTCGAGCTCCACATAGCTCTTGGCCTGCCAAGCACGGGCAATGCCTTGAATGGCGGGCTGTGTCTGGTAGAGACGCGCCATATAGGAGAACGTGGCGGCAGCCTCCTCGAACTCTCCTTGCTGAAACTGCGACTTACCCAGCAGCAGCCACGCATGCCAGAGGAAGGGATTGTACTCGCGGCGGTTCAGCCACTCGATGTCTTTGGCAGTCTTGCGGCGGCTCTTCTTCCATTCCGGACGCTGCTTGATGCTGTAGAGCTTGATGACTTTCTCAGACTTCTCGATGGCTCGGTCGAAATGACTCTTTCCCAAAGTGCGGCTGTTCTTGTTGGCAACCGGATAAAGGGGAATCAGCTCGGTACAGTTGTCCTTGTTGCCGTTCTCCTTCTCCAGACTGCCCTCTATGAATGCTTGTGAACCATTGAAGTATGTATTATAGCGTGCGGTAAACGACTGCCAGAAACGGTTCGTGGCAGTGTTCTTCTTGGCCGAACAACCCGACAGCAGAAGTATGATGACGAGAGGCACCAGCAACGACAGGTGCTGACGGCCGTGGCTGTGACAAGGTTCACCACCGGCAGCCCTCGCCGCCTTCTTCCTCTCGCTCTGCTCCTTCAGCTCCGCCAGTTTGCAGTCGGCACGGCTGCTACAAGAGTCACACCCCTCCTCCGCCTTGACAATAGGATCGTCCGTGCCACCTATGGAAAAGACGGCAGCGACGACGCCCAAGGCTATCAGAGAAACGACGACTATCAGCAGAAAACTCATTTACTGTAAATTTTTAAATTTTGAGTGTTGAATGTTGAGTGTTGAATGATCGACTCCGGCGATTGTTCAATGTAGAATTGAGAATTCTTCATTCAATCATCGCAGCGAAGCGAGAATAATTCATCATTCTTCATTCTTAATTCTCCACTCTCCACTCTAAACTCTCAACTCTCAACTCCCCCTCCCTCAACAGGGAGGGCTGGGGTGGGTCTCCCTCTCAACTCCAAACCCTACCTTCTCCAAATCTTCCCAGAAATGCGGATACGACTTGCTGACCACCTGCGGCTGACGAATGCAGAGTCCTGGCTGGCGGAAAGCAGCAGGGGCAAACGACAGGGCGATGCGGTGGTCCTCGTAGGTATCGATACCCTGTTCGACGGAAGGCTCGCAGCGCTCACCATCCCAATAAAGCTCCTTGCCATCGACATCGTGCAGCACGAAACCCATCTTGCGCATCTCCGTCTTCATGGCCTCTATGCGGTCGGTCTCCTTGATTTTCAGCGTTGACAGCCCACGGAAGTGGAAGGGAATGCCCATCATGGCACAGCACACGATGAACGTCTGCGCCAAGTCCGGGGAATTCACGAAGTCATACTCCAGGCGCGGCACGCAGCGTCCCGAATGGCGCAGCGTCACCGTCGTCGGCACACCAGGTGCCGTCGTGTCGAAGTGCGTCTTGACACCCAGGAGACTGAAGATATAGCGTACCGACGAGTCGCCTTGTTTCGAACCGTCCATCAGTCCCTCCAACCGTATCTCGTCCTGCTCGTCCTTCGACAGCGCCATCATCTCATACCAATAAGAGGCGGCACTCCAGTCGTTTTCTATCAAATAAGGACGCACCTCGTAGGGCTTGGCAGCCACGCTGATGGTCTCGAAGTCCTCCCAGTCGGCATCGGCACCAAACTCGCGCATCGTCCACAGTGTCAAGTCGATATAGGGTCGCGAGATAATGTCTCCCGTCAGGCGCAGCGTCAAGCCGTCGCGCAGCACAGGACCGATGAGCAGCAAGGCAGAGATGAACTGCGAGCTGATGTTGCCGGGCACCTCCAACAGTCCGCCTTCCAACCGGCGACCACGGATGCGCAACGGGGGAAAGCCCTCGTCGTTCACATATTCGATGTCGGCACCCAACAGTCGCAGGGCATCTACCAGCACACGAATAGGACGGTGCCGCATGCGCTCCGTTCCCGTCAGCACATGTTCTTCACCCTCCCGCGTTGCTAAGTATGCCGTCATGAAACGCATGGCAGTTCCTGCCGCCATGATGTCTATCTCGTAAGGATTCTCCTGCAAGGCACGCACGATGACCTCCGTGTCGTCGCAGTCCGACAGGTTGTCAGGCATCACACTGCCTCCCGTCAGCGCATAGATAATCAGCGCACGGTTGGAGATGCTTTTCGACGCAGGGAGTTTGATCGTTCCTTGGAGTCGGCTTGGAGCCGTCAGGCTATATTGCATAAGATGTTTCTGTTCGTTTATTTATAGAAATAACGTGTCAAAGGTACGAAATATTTGGTGATTGACCAAAGAAATAACATAAATTATGAGTGTTTTTCACAAAAAGTACCTCAAAAATTTGCAGGAATCAAAAAAACGTATTACCTTTGCACCCGCATTTCGAAAGAAATAGCCTTTGAAGGATCGGGATTTAGCGCAGTTGGTAGCGCACACGTCTGGGGGGCGCGAGGTCGCTGGTTCGAGTCCAGTAATCCCGACCAAAAACGGAAGAAGCTGATGACCGCAAGGTTACAGCTTCTTTTCTTATACCCCCATTATTACAGGCGGTTTTTCACACCTCACCCAGCGGTTTTTTACAGCTCAGCCTCCATCTTTTTGATACTGTTTAGAGCCTCTTTTTGATTGACCTCAATGACAGCTTGAAATTTCTGAGTATTAGCCATAAAAAATCGGTATATATGTTTTTACTGCAAATATACCGCTTTGTTGTCTTACACGAAAATACTACCTTTTTTTCGGCATTATCGAAACCAAGATGATCCAGCCGATTATTCCTCCTAATACGTATCCTATCATACATTACCTCCTTCTTAAAAAAGGCCCCGATGCCCTGCGACACCGGGGTCTGTTAGGTTTCTACTGTGTTAATTTCAGATGAAGTTAACCTGGTTCAAGTCTGCTGCGAAAGAACGGATAGATTGTTGCATCTTTTCTTTAGTTCGCTTTGATGGTACGCGGTGACCTGTAACATAGTGGGAAAGCTGTCCTTGGTTGATTCCCGTAATACGTGACAATCCGGCCAGCGAAAAAGCCTTGGAGAAGTAAGAAAGGAAAGACGCCATATCGTACTGGTAGTCGAAATCCACCTCCTCGAATTTCTTTCCTTCCTCAGCATAGTAGCGTTTCATATCCTCATAGTTCTCCTTGAAAGAGTTGATGGCTTCCTCAGCCGTCTTTCCCGTACCAGTTATCAGATAGCTAATGTCCTCTGCATCCATATAGACGCTATAGTTACCGTCACCGGCTCTCTCGATAATTGCTTTTAAAGTCTTCATACTTTGATAGTAGATTGATTGAATGAATGGTATTATTTGTCAGGAAGGCAGCGGGGGTTATTTCAGACCCGCCGCCTTTAGGATTGCATTTAAAGTTCCAGTTGCCACCTCCTCGCTTCCGTGATTGCTCATTTTAAAGTCGCGTCCTGTCTTCGGGCTGTGCCAGATGGGGTGACCATTCATCTGCTTGCCTGTGTCATAACAGCCGGCCTTTTTGATTTTCTTCTCTAATTCATTATATTTCATATATTTAAATAAGAATTACCTTAAGTTTTACACTGCAAAGGTACGAAAAATAATATCATTCTCCAAATTCCTATCGTAAAAAGATATTATTTTTAATACCAATTAACTAAACAAAAAAAATGGCCCATGCATCACCAAAGAGACCATCTCACTTCCTAAAAACAATAAAAAGACTACTAACTACTATGAATCATAAGGACTTCCACATCACATGCGGACACCCAGCGAGGTGTAGATGAACCAGTCGTTCAGGTAGCCCTTGCTGTTGGAGTGGCTGAAGCGGATGTTGTTGAACTGCCCATAGACATTGAGGAAACAGGGGCCGATGTTGTAGGTCAGCGACATGCGGGCGTCGAAGCTGACCGTCAGTCCGCTGTTGTAGGTCTCGTGACCCTGGGGAGTGATGCGCAACTTTTCGTAAAACCATTGGTCCCACGCCTCATTGGAGATATTCGGGTCCCAGAATTCGGGCTCCTCCATCAGCTGGGGGATGTTCGTCGAGTAGCCGTAAGCCCTCAGCTTGTTGACGAACGTCAGCATGGGCATGGCCATGATGTTGACCAGCAGTCCGCGAACAGGTACCCAGTTGTAGGCATAGCCCACTCCTGCACTGCCCTGCCAGAGCTTCACCTTGCCTACGCCACCCATCAGGAACACCATGTCGCCGTTCACGTCGGAGGAGTAGTCGATGCGGGTGTAGTTGTACATAAATCCTGCCATCAGCGACCCTGCCGAACGCTTCTGGATGACCGACTGGTCGTAGGCTGCCGAATAGGAGAACTTCTTGCCGTTGAACATGTAGTATCCGTCGGCCATCACCGTCCTGATGCGGATAGGGTCGATGAGCACCACCTTGTTCCACGACTCCTTGCCATCTTCGGGAATGATGTCGCTGTTGAGGTTGAAATTAGGCGTTTTGTTCTCAAAGTTATGAATGCGCACATTCACACCGTAGGCTCCTCCCGTAGCACCGAAGGTCAGGTAGCCACCCTTGTCGCCGCCGACATTCGCCGTATAGCCGATGCCGTAGCCGCGATAGCCCACCCAAAATCCAAGATATTGCGACGGCGTGGTCTTCAGCTGCGGCTTGGCACTGTAGGGTACTCCCTCGATATCGCCATGCGTCCGCATGCTGAGGATGGTCTGGTTGATGTTGCCCTTGACGATGAACTGCCAAGGACGTTCCGGAGCATCAATGTAACGGCGGTCAACGCCTTTCACCGACATGGAGTCGAGTTTGCTGCCCACCTTCTTGAGCAGCGACAGCAGGCCGCCCTGTGCCGCAAGGGGACTGCAGAGGCACAGCAGCAGGACGAAGAGGGAACAGCGTTGACGTATCATCTTTTTTTTGATTGCGGTGCAAAGGTACACATTTATTTTGGTTTATGGTGCAAATGCACCTAACATTTTTGACTCAGCGGTGAAAAGCCCGTCAGACTCCTCGTCATGCCCGTGCAAAGCGTAAAGATTGTTAAAACATAGTTAATCATATATACATAATATGGTATGTGCGCGAGAAAATTCGTACCTTTGCACGGCAAAAATTAAGAAGATTGTAAAAATAACATTGATAAAAGTATGAAAATGAAGAAAATCATGACACTTGCAGCCATTGCTGCCATGTGTGTTTCTTGCGGTGGCGGCGGTGGTCGCCCCACATTCGGTGACAACGAGTATCCCGTGACAGCTGCCGGCCAATCTACTGCCGACATGCAGACCGTGTATCCAGCCACTATCAAGGGTGTCCAGGACGTAGAGATTCGTCCGAAGGTGCAGGGCTTCCTGACGGGCATCAACGTCAAGGAGGGTCAGACGGTAAGTGCCGGACAGGTGCTGTTCGTCATTGACAACGAGACATATCAGGCACAGGTGCGCCAGGCACAGGCTGCCGTGAACGCTGCCCAGCAGCAGGTGAACACCGCCAAGCTGACGTACGACAACGCACAGCAGTTGCACCAGAACGGTGTGATTGGCGACTACGAGATGCAGACGTCGAAGAACAACTACGAGACGGCTCAGGCACAGCTGGCACAAGGACAGGCTGCCCTGGCATCTGCCAAGGAGATGCTGAGCTACTGCTACGTGAAGAGTCCTGCCTCGGGTGTCGTGGGTACGCTGCCCTTCAAGAAGGGTGCGCTGGTAAGCGCCTCGAACGTGCTGACGACAGTTGCCAACATCTCGTCGATGGACGTCTATTTCTCCATCACCGAGAAGGAGGCCATGATTGTTTCACAGCAGGGTATCGCCTCGCTGCCTGCCGTCAAGTTACAACTGGCTGACGGTAGCATCTACGGTCAGGAGGGCCACGTGACCCGCATGAGCGGCGTCATTGACGAGGCTACCGGCTCGGTACAGCTCATCGCCACCTTTGCCAACCCCGAGAAGAAGCTGACGAGCGGTGCTACGGGCAACATCATCATTCCGCGCCAGAACACCAACGCCATCATCATTCCGCAGTCTTGCGTCATGGAGGTGCAGAACAAGAAGTTCGTCTATACCGTCGGCAAGGACAACAAGGTGAAATACACCGAGATTCAGGTAGATCCGCAGAACGACGGCAACAACTTCGTGGTGACCAGCGGTCTGAACGTTGGTGATAAATACGTAACCAACGGCATCACCAAGCTGAGCGACGGCATGGAGATTGTGCCCATCACGCCGGAGCGCTACCAGCAGAAAATCAACGAGCAGGCCAAAGCCATGAGCGCTGGCGACATCGTCGATGCAATGAAGAAGAAATAAATTGTAAATAGTAAATGGTAAATTGTCAAATAGTAAATTAGTATGACTTTTACAACATTCATAAAACGCCCGGTACTCTCGACGGTGATATCCATTCTCACCGTGCTGCTGGGTTTCATCGGACTGGTGTCGCTGCCCATTGAGCAGTACCCGAACATCGCACCGCCGACGGTAGCCATCTGGACGAGCTACCCGGGAGCCGACGCCGAGACTGTTAAGAACTCCGTCATCACACCGCTGGAGGAGAGTATCAACGGTGTGGAGGGCATGGACTATATCACCTCTACGGCTTCGACGGGTTCAGCACAAATCAGCGTCCTGTTCCGTCAGGGTGCCAACCCCGATATGTGTGCCGTGAACGTGCAGAACCGCGTCTCGCAGGCTGCTGCCCTGCTGCCCGCCGAGGTAAACCAGATAGGTGTCACCGTGACAAAGCGACAGACGTCGCAGGTCATCATGTACACGATCACGTCTGACGGACGCTACGACGACGAGTTCCTGACGAACTATGCCAACATCAACATCGTGCCTGCCATCAAGCGTATTCAGGGCGTGGGTGATGTCATGTCACCAGGTCTGAAGACCTACTCCATGCGTATCTGGCTGAAGCCGGACGTCATGCAGCAGCACAACCTGATGCCGAGCGACATTGCCGGTGTGCTGGCAGAACAGAACATCGAGGCTGCCCCCGGAACTTTCGGCGAACGGGCAGACGTGGCCTACGAATATGCCATGCGCTATACCGGTCGTCTGAAATCGCCTGAAGAGTTCGGCAATATCATCATCAAGAGTGATAACGACGGACAGACGCTGAAACTGAAGGACGTCGCCAAGATAGAACTGGGCGGTCAGCAGTACACGGTGTCGATGAAGAACAACAACATCCCGTCGGTCATGGGTATGGTGCAGCAGATTGCCGGCTCCAACGCCAACGAGATTGCCAAGCAGGTGAAGGCCGAACTGGAGGAACAGGCCAAGTCGTTCCCGCCGGGCATGATCTATAAAATCAACTACGACGTTACGGAATTCCTGTATGCCTCTATCGAGGAGGTGGTGTTCACACTGGTGTTCACGCTGATTCTGGTGTTCATCGTGATCTACATCTTCCTGCAGGACTGGCGCTCGACGCTCATCCCGCTGATTGCCGTCCCCGTGTCGTTGATAGGTACCTTCTTCTTCCTGTCCGTCTTCGGATTCTCCATCAACCTGCTGACGCTGTCGGCACTGCTGCTGGCTATCGCCATCGTGGTCGATGACGCCATCGTGGTGGTAGAGGCTGTTCACGCCAAGCTGGACCAAGGCTATAAGTCGTCGCTGACGGCGTCCATCGATGCCATGAACGAGATTTCGGGAGCCATCATCTCCATCACGCTGGTTATGGCGTCGGTGTTCATCCCCGTGTCGTTCATCGGAGGCACCAGCGGTACGTTCTACCGTGAGTTCGGTGTCACCATGGCGGTCAGCATCTTCATCTCGGCACTGAACGCCTTGACGCTGTCACCAGCCCTGTGCGCCATCTTCCTGAAGCCGCACGACAAGGACGGTCACGAGAAGAAGATGTCGGCCATCGACCGCTTCCACGCGTCGTTCAACACCGCCTTCAACGCCACCACAGCAAAATATAAGGGTATCGTAGAAAAGCTGGTACACAAGCCACTGACCATTGTTGCATCGGTCGTCATCGGAATCGCCGTGATGGTCGTGCTGATGGCTACCACCAAGACAGGTCTCGTACCCGACGAGGACACGGGTACGGTGTTCTGTACTGTTTCCATGCCCCCTGCTACCTCGGTAGAGCGCACGAAGAAGGTAATTGCCGAAATTGACAGCATTCTCGGTGCCGACCCCGCCATTCAGAGCCGTGAGCAGATTCAGGGCTACAACTTCATTGCCGGCTCGGGTTCCGACCAGGCAACGTTCATCATCAAGCTGAAGCCCTTCTCGGAGCGTCAGAAAGGATTCTTCTGGAAACTCAGCGGACTGTGGCAGGGCGACGGCATCTACCGCTTCTTCATCAATCCTTGGGAATCGACGGGTGTGCTGGCACAGATTTACCTCAAGACGGCACACATCAAGGACGCGCAGGTCATCGCCTTCGCACCGCCTATGATTCCTGGCTTCTCTGCCAACAGCGGTATCTCGCTGGTCATGCAAGACCGCACCGGCGGCGATCTGGGCAAGTTCTTCGGTATCGTCAAGGACTATCTGGCCGAGCTGAACAAGCGTCCGGAGTTCCAGATGGCCATGACGTCGTACAACCCGAACTATCCGCAATACATGCTGCACGTCGATGTGGCAAAATGTAAGAAGGTGGGCATCTCGCCTGCCACGGTGCTCAGCACACTGCAGGGTTACTACGGCGGACTGTATGCCTCGAACTTCAACAGCTACGGTAAACTGTACCGCGTCATGATTCAGGGTACTCCAGAGTCGCGCATGACACCGGAATCGCTGAACAGCATCTATGTCCGCACACCGGCAGGCATGTCGCCTGTGCAGGAATTCTGCCGCATGGAGCGCGTCTATGGTCCTGCCAACATCAACCGCTTTAACCTGTTTACGTCTATCAACGTGACGGCAACGGTAGCCAACGGCTACTCCACCGGTGAGGCGCTGAAGGCTGCCAGGGAGGTTGCTGACGAAATGCTGCCGCAGGGTTACACCTACGACTACCAGGGTCTGACACGTGAGGAGGCGAAGGCATCGAACACCACGGGCATCATCTTCACCCTATGCTTCATCTTCATCTACCTCATCCTCTCGGCACAGTACGAGTCGTACATCCTGCCGTTGGCTGTAGTACTCTCAGTCCCCTTCGGACTGGCAGGCTGTTTCCTCTTCACCATGCTCTTCGGACATGCTAACGACATCTACATGCAGATATCGCTCATCATGCTGATTGGTCTGCTGGCAAAGAACGCCATCCTGATCGTGCAGTTCGCACTGGAACGCCGCGAAACGGGTATGGCCATCACCTGGTCGGCAGTGCTGGGTGCCGCTGCCCGTCTGCGTCCTATCCTGATGACGTCACTGGCTATGGTCATCGGTCTGCTGCCCATGATGTTCGCATCGGGCGTAGGCAAGAACGGTAACCAGACGCTGGGTGCTGCTGCCGTGGGCGGTATGCTCATCGGTACGCTCCTGCAGATCTTCGTCGTACCCTCGCTGTTCGTCATCTTCCAGTCACTGCAGGAGAAGATACGTCCTATGAAGTTTGAGGACGAGGAGAACGAGGAGGTGGCTGCCGAACTGGCACAGTACTCACACGCCGAACCCGTCACTTATGAACCTGAGAAGTAAAAAGCTATGAAGAAAATCATGATATTTGCCACCGCAGCACTGCTCATGAGCAGCTGCGGACTATACAATAAGTACGAGCGACCGGACAACGTCAACACCAGCGGTCTCATCCGCGACGCAGTGGTTGACGGCGACACACTGGCTGTGGCTCCACAGGATACAGCGTCGTTCGGAAACCTGCCGTGGCGCAGCGTATTCACCGACCCTCAACTGCAGAGCCTCATCGAGCAGGGACTGCAAAAGAACACCAACCTGCTGAACGCTGCCCTCACGGTAAAGATGTATGAGAGCATCCTGATGGCATCAAAACTGGCTTTCCTGCCTGCCATCCAGATAGGAAGTACACAGCCTATGGGCTCGCTCAGCATGCTCTATGCCGACCCGTCAGTGAAGACCAAGAGCTACTCTATACCGGTAGCAGCATCGTGGACGCTGGACCTCTTCGGCAACATCCTGTCGAAGAAGCGCTCCACGCAGATGAAACTGTTAGGATACAAGGACTACCAGATGGCAGTGCGCGCACAGGTCATCGGTGGCATTGCCAATGCGTACTACACGCTGCTGATGCTCGATGAACAGCTGCGCATCGTCAACGAGATGTCGGTCATGGCGAAAGAGACATGGGAGATGATGAAACTGCAGCACCAGCTGGGACGCATGCGCTCGACCAGCGTGCAGAGTGCAGAGGCTGCCTACCTGTCAACGCTGACACAGGCTAACGACTTCCGCCGACAGATACGCTCGACGGAAAATGCCCTGTCGCTGCTCATCGGACAGGCTGGACAGCAGATTCCACGCAGCACACTGCACGATCAGTCGCTGCCTACCGAGTTCTCGACAGGCGTAGGAGTAGCACTGCTGCAGAACCGCCCCGACGTACACAACGCCGAGATGAATCTGGCAGCATGCTTCCACGACGTGCAGACGGCACGCTCACAGTTCTACCCCACCATCACCATCGGAGCGTCGCTGGCCTTCACCAACCAGAACGGCACCTTTAATCCGGGAAAATGGCTGGGAACACTCTTTGGCAACTTGACACAGCCCATCTTCATGCGCGGTGCCCTGGTTGCTAACCTGAAAGTCTCCAAGCTGCAGTACGAACAGGCATTCAACAACTGGCAGAACGCCATCCTCAAGGCTGGCAATGAGGTCAGCAACGCCCTCGTCAACTACAACGGCTACAACGCCAACGCCACATTAGAGACGCAACGTGTGGAGGTGCTTACCAAGAACGTCGAAGACACCCGTGCCCTGTATAAGAGTAGCGGTTCCAGCTACCTGGAGGTGCTCACCGCCCAACAGCAACTGCTCACCGCCCAGCTGAACAAGGCTGCTGCAGAATTCAACAAGATGCAGACCGTCGTGTCACTATATACCGCTCTCGGCGGAGGAGGGAAGTGAGAGTTGAGTGGGAGACCCACCCCTGCCCTCCCTGTGAGGGAGGGGGTGTTGAGAGTTGAGAGGGAGACCCACCCCTGCCCTCCCTGTGAGGGAGGGGGTGTTGAGAGTTGAGAGTTTAAAGTTAAGAGTTGAGAGTTTAGAGTAATAAAATTATGGCAAGCGAAATAAGTCCTAAAGCTGAAATATCGCCCAAGGCGAAAATCGGCAACAACTGTAAGATTTTCCCCTTCGTCTATATCGAGGACGACGTGGAAATTGGCGACAACTGCATCATCATGCCTTTCGTGAGTATCCTCAACGGAGCACGCATCGGCAACAGCAACAAAATCCATCAAGGTACCGTCATCGCCGCACTGCCACAGGATTTCAACTACCGTGGCGAGAAGTCGTATGTACGCATCGGCAACAACAACGTCATCCGCGAAAACGTAGTTATCAACCGTGGTACGTATCGCGACGGAGCAACGGTTATCGGTGACAACAACTTCCTGCTGGAAGGTACACACATCAGCCACGACACCGTCGTGGGAAGAAACTGTGTCTTCGGAAACGGTGTGGAGGTTGCCGGCGACTGCGTCATCGGCAATGGCGTCATCTTCTCGACGGGAGCCATCCAGAACGCCAACACCCGTGCTGGAGACTTGTCGCTCATCCAGGCGGGATGTGCCTTCTCGCACGACGTACCACCCTACATCATCGCCGGTGGAACACCTATGGAATACGGAGGTCCCAACACCACCATCTTGAATCTGGCAAAGATTGATGCCAAGGTGCAGAAGCACATTGCCAGCGCCTACCGACTGCTCTTCCACGGAAAGACCAGTGTGGAGGATGTCATCATGCAGATTCGCGACCAGGTGCCCGACAGCCCCGAAATCCAGAATATCATCACGTTCCTGCAAGGCACGAAACGTGGTATCATGTGTAAATAAACAGCATAAATCATATTATACTATTCTATGACTGAACAATTAGAAATCAAAGAACTCGAACAGGTCGTTGTCCGGTTCTCTGGCGACTCCGGCGACGGCATGCAGCTGGCCGGAAACATCTTCTCTACGGTGAGTGCCACCGTGGGAAACAGTATCTCTACATTCCCTGACTACCCTGCAGACATCCGAGCCCCGCAAGGTTCGCTGACGGGCGTTTCAGGATTCCAGGTACACATCGGAGCAGGGAAGGTCTATACCCCTGGCGACCTCTGCGACGTGCTGGTGGCTATGAACGCTGCTGCCCTGAAGACGCAGTTGAAGTATGCTAAGCCTCAGGCTACCATCATCATCGACACGGACTCCTTTGGACCCAAGGACCTCGAGAAGGCTCAGTTCCAGACGGAAGACTACTTAGGAGAGCTGAACATCGATCCCGACCGCGTCATCCAGTGCCCCCTGACACAGATGGTAAAAGACTGTCTCGCTGACACAGGTATGGACAACAAGGCTATTCTCAAGTGCCGCAACATGTTTGCGTTGGGACTGGTATGCTGGCTCTTCGACCGCGACCTGAACCTGGTAGCAAACTACCTGCGCGAGAAGTTTGCCAAGAAACCTGCCATTGCAGAGAACAATATCAAGGTGGTGCAGGCTGGCTACGACTACGGTCACAACACGCACTCCTCGGCCGTCAACGTATATCGCATCGAGACCAAGCATAAAGAGCCGGGCCGCTACATGGATATTACCGGTAACAAGGCTACGGCATACGGATTCATCGCCGCTGCCGAGAAAGCAGGACTGCGCCTCTACTTAGGCTCCTACCCCATCACCCCCGCTACCGACGTACTGCACGAGTTGTCTAAGCATAAGTCGTGCGGCGTCATTACCGTACAGTGTGAGGACGAGATCAGCGGTGCCGCCTCAGCATTGGGAGCATCGTTCGCTGGAGCATTAGCCGTGACCAGTACCTCTGGCCCTGGCATCTGTCTGAAGTCGGAAGCTATGAACCTTGCAGTCATCATGGAGCTGCCACTCGTCATCCTCGACGTACAGCGCGGAGGTCCTGCTACGGGACTGCCCACAAAGTCGGAACAGACAGACTTGCTGCAGGTGCTCTTCGGACGTAACGGCGAGAGCCCCATGCCTGTGATAGCAGCCACCAGTCCTGCCGACTGCTTCGACGCTGCTTACCAAGCCAGCAAGATGGCACTGGAGCACATGACGCCTGTCGTATTGCTGACAGATGCCTACATCGCCAATGGCAGCGGAGCATTCAAACTGCCTAAGATGGAGAACCTTGACGCTATCCAGCCTCCCTATGTTCCCGAGGAACTGAAGGGCAAGTGGACACCGTATATGCGTGCCGAGAACGGTACCCGCTATTGGGCTGTTCCCGGACGTGAAGGCTTTACACATATCCTCGGTGGCTTGGAGAAGGATTCCGACACGGGAGCCATCTCTACCAACCCTGAGAACCACGACAAGATGACACGTCTGCGCCAGCAGAAGATTGCCAACATCCAGGTTCCCGACCTGCAGGTGGAAGGCGATGCTGCCGATGCCGAGCTGCTCATTGTAGGCTTTGGCTCTACCTACGGCCATCTGCACTCTGCCATGGACGAACTGAAAGCCAAGGGACACAAGGTCGCCTTAGCACAGTTCAAGTACCTGAACCCGCTGCCCAAGAATACCTCCGAGGTGCTGAAGAAGTACAAGAAGGTCGTCGTTGCCGAGCAGAACATGGGTCAGCTGGCTGCCTACCTTCGCATGAAGGTCGATGGACTGGTACCCTATCAGTTCAACCAGGTCAAGGGTCAGCCCTTCGTGGTAGAAGAGTTAGTGAACGCATTCGAGGACATTTTAAAGAAGTAAAGAGTTATGGAATATACAGCAAACGATTATAAGAAAGGACAGCCTCGCTGGTGTCCCGGATGTGGAGACCACTTCTTTTTGGCATCACTACACAAGGCGATGGCAGAGATAGGCGTCGCACCTGAAAACATTGCAGTCATCAGCGGTATCGGCTGCTCCAGCCGTCTGCCACACTACATGGCAACATATGGCATGAACACCATCCACGGACGTGCAGCAGCCATCGCCACTGGTGCTAAGGTGGCAAACCCCGACCTTACCGTATGGCAGGTATCTGGCGACGGTGACGGACTGGCTATTGGCGGTAATCACTTCATCCATGCCAACCGCCGCAACATCAACCTGAACATGATTCTCCTGAACAACCGCATCTACGGCTTGACGAAAGGACAGTACAGCCCGACATCACCGCGCGGCTTCGTCTCCAAGTCAAGTCCCTACGGCACAGTGGAAGACCCCTTCCGTCCCGCAGAGCTGTGCTTCGGAGCACGCGGACACTTCTTTGCACGTGCCGTAGCAACTGATGCTCAGGGTACTGTCGATATCCTGAAGGCTGCCTATCAGCATAAAGGTGCTGCTGTCTGCGAGATTCTGCAGAACTGTGTCATCTTCAACGACGGCTGCCATGAGGCAGTATATAATAAGGAGGGACGTAAGAAGAATGCTATCTATGTTCGCCACGGCGAAAAACTGGTGTTCGGCGAGAACAACGAGTTCGGACTGGTACAGCAGGGCTTCGGTCTGAAGGTAGTAGAGATAGGAAAAGACGGCTACACGCTGGACGACGTATTGGTACACGATGCCCACTGCGAGGACAACACCCTGCAGCTGAAGCTCGCCCTGATGGGCAATGGCGACGGATTCCCCGTGGCTCTTGGCGTCATCCGCGACGTCGATGCTCCCACCTACGACGAAGCAGTACATGCCCAGATAGCAGAAGTCAGTGCACAGAAGAAATACCACAACTTTGCCGAGCTGTTGGAGACTAACGACACGTGGGAGGTAAGATAAGATGTTTAACAACTATCACGGTTTTCATCTTGTCGAGGCGTATCAGAACATGCGCCACATGCGCAAATACCACGCGCCAAGTTATACCAATCGTATCCTGAAGATAGCACTGGTGGCTCTGGTAACACTCCTGCTGTGGAACATTCCGGCAGAGTGGTATGGCATTCAGAACCTGACGGTCATACAGCAGCGCATCATCGCCATCTTCGCCTTTGCTACACTGATGTGGATCCTGGAGATTGTTTCTTCATGGGCCACCAGTGTAGGAATCATCGTGCTCATGCTGCTCTTCTGCACGGACAGCGGTATCGCACCGATGGTCAACGAGGAAGAGGTAGGCCAGCTGCTCAGCTACAAAGGCGTCATGGCAACGTTTGCCGACCCTGTCATCATGCTTTTCATTGGAGGTTTCGTACTCGCTATTGCCGCCACCAAGACAGGACTTGACGCACAACTGGCAAAGGTGTTGCTCAAGCCTTTTGGCACGCGCAGCGAGATGGTGCTGTTAGGGTTCCTGCTGATTACAGGACTCTTCTCCATGTTCGTGTCGAACACGGCAACAGCAGCCATGATGCTGACATTCCTGACACCTGTCTTCCGACAGTTGCCACCAGAAGGAAAAGGACGTATTGCACTGGCACTGAGCATCCCAGTAGCAGCAAACCTTGGCGGTATGGGAACACCCATCGGAACACCTCCAAACACCATTGCCCTGAAATACCTGAACGACCCCGAAGGACTGAATCTCGGACTGGGTTTCGGACAGTGGATGATGTTCATGTTTCCCTTGGTCATTGTGTTGCTGTTCATCAGCTGGAAACTACTGCTGCACATGTTCCCCTTCAGCCAGAAGCGTATAGAACTGCACATCGACGGTGAAATGAAACACGACTTCCACTCATGGGTGGTCATCATCACTTTCTTCGTGACGGTGGCGCTGTGGTTGTTAGACCGTCTGACAGGCATCAACTCCTATACGGTAGCTATGATTCCCTTCATGGTCTTTGCCCTGACGGGAGTTATCAACAAGCGCGACCTGGAGCAAATCAACTGGAGCGTCATCTGGATGGTTGCCGGCGGCTTTGCCTTAGGCTATGGCCTGAATGCTTCAGGACTGGCTGCCAACGCCGTAGAGAGCATTCCCTTCGGTGAATTTTCACCATTGCTGATACTCCTCTTGGGCGGTGCTATCTGCTACGTGCTCTCCAACTTCATCAGCAACTCTGCCACAGCAGCCCTGCTCATGCCGATTCTGGCCATCGTCTGTGGCGCCATGGGCGATAAACTCGAGCCTATCGGCGGCACACCTACTATCCTCATCGGTGTTGCCATTGCTGCCAGCAGTGCTATGATACTGCCCATCAGTACGCCGCCTAATGCCTTGGCATACGCCACAGGACTGGTACAGCAGAAACAAATGTCGAAAGTAGGACTCATCACGGGCATTATCGCCATGACACTGGGTTTCTTGCTGGTATTCCTCATAGGAACGATGAAGCTGATTTGAACCTAAGTCGAAGTTACCACTGGTAACGAAAGGACATAAAGAGAAATCGGAGGCCTGCATCACGCAGCTCTCCGATTTCTTGTTTCAAGGTTTACGATTATATTTCTTTGAGTAACGAATAGTCGTAAAACCTTTTCTTTGTGTCTTTCGATAGTAAAGATTACACTTGTAACAAAACAAACTACTAATGATTCTACTAAAACAAACCTTTTTCTTAACGCTTTATTGTGCAAATGTTTTTCTGGGTGCAAAGGTACGATGTTTTTTACAAACATGCTTTACATCAAGTACCCAAAACTTTTCGAAAAGTAACATTTAGTAAAAAAGTGCTATTTTTTGTCTCTTTTCTTGCATGATTGACCCATTTTTCCTACCTTTGCAACACCTAATGTAACATGACGACAACTTAAACATGACAAAACTACACTGATGGCTAAGACAAAGGAAACGCAGAAAAAACGATTGGAGGTGGCTGAGGCAAAGGTTGCCATGCTCCGAGAAGTGACGAAGGTGGTGAGGACTCCGCTGACGCTCATCATCACTCCCCTACTCTCACTGATGCAGGAAGATGACGACCCACATCGCCAGGGTATCTACAAGACCATCCAGCGCAATACAGAACGCATCTTGTCGCTCATCGACCAGATGATAGATATCGGCAAGCTGGAGAGCGGCGAGTTACACCTGCACATGGAAGAAACCGACCTCATCAGCTACACCGAGAATATCATTCAGATGTTTGCTCCGACCATCAAGGCAAAGATGATTTTCCTGAACTTCTATCACGACATGGAGCAGTTGCCGGTATGGATAGACCGTGTGAATTTCGACAAAGTACTGGTAAACTTGCTGACCAATGCCTTCAAGTATCTGGCAGTGGGCGGCATCATTGACATCTACATCCGGCAAGACGAGAAGAATGCTTATCTCATGATGCGCGACAACGGTGTCGGCATTCCTCCCCAACAGCTGCCCTACGTCTTCAACAACTACTATAATGCCCAGTTGTCAGTGGAAGAGCGAAACATCTCGACAGGTATTCGTATGGACCTGATACATCAGCTCGTAGAACTGCATCACGGAACCATCGAAGTACATAACAATACCGATGGCCCTGGCTGTGAATTTAAGATTACGTTGCCCCTCGGTTCTCAGCACCTGAGCAAGAAAGAGTTGTCGAAAGAGAAAGAAGACGACCTCGACCTGCTGAAACTCTTTGAGGAGAAACAGCAGCATCCCGACACCGCTGCCACCCTTCGCGAAAAGAAGAAACTGCAGCGACAACGCATCATCTTGATAGAAAGTGAGGAAGATGTCAGCGATTTTCTCGTCAATGAGTTGAAAGACACCTATGACGTCACGCTCTGTAACACTGGCAAGAAAGGCATCGCCGCCATAGGTACCACCAACCCGGATTTGGTCATCAGCGACGTCAAGCTCTACGACATGGAAGGTCAAGCTATCTGCTCACGCATCAAGAGCAACAGCACGCTGAACTACATCCCCGTCATCCTGCTCACCAACAACGATCCGAACATCGACCGTCTGGAGCTTCTGGAAGCCGCTGCCGACGCTTACATCATGCGTCCCTTCAACATGGATATCCTGCGGCGCACCATCGTCAATCTGCTCCACCGCCAAAAGATGCTGAAACTGAAGTTCGGCCGTACTGACCAGTTAGAAGAAATGGTAGATGACATCTCGATGAAATCGCCCGACGAGAAACTCATGGAGCGCATCATGGCGTTCATCAACGACAATCTGGACGATACGGACATCAGCAACGAAGACCTGGCAGACAATGTAGGCATCAGCCGCGTCCACCTGCACCGCAAGATGAAGGAGCTGACAGGCCAGACGCCACACGACTTTATCCGCAGCATCCGCCTGAAGAAAGCCTCACAACTGCTCAAGCGAGGCGACATCAGCATCACGGAAGTGGTCTATGCGTGTGGCTTTGGCAGTGCTGCCAGCTTCTCCACTATCTTTAAGAAGCAATTCGGTGTCTCTCCCAGAGAATACATGATGAAGACCAGAGAAGAATAGCACAACGACGGCGGAGTGCCAGCTCGACGGCACAGTTGGAAGCGAATCTCAGGTGTACGAAGTGAAGAACTGCTAAACACAATTAGGGGCTCAGACTTTTCGTCCGAGCCCCTAATTATATATTATATCAAGGTACGCGCGTTAGGCTTTGCCCTCTTCATCGTCGCGGATGCTACGACCCATCACGAGGAAGGCCGTAGGAGCAGCGATGAAGAGTGACGACAGGGTACCGAAGATAACACCAAGAATCATAGCGAACGAGAAGCTGCGGATGCTGTCACCACCAAGGATGAAGATACACAGCAACACGATGAGCGTCGTGACTGAGGTGTTGATGGTACGTGCCAGCGTCTGGTTCAGCGAGTCGTTGAACAGCTGCTGACGGTCGCGCTTGCCATAGAGCTGGAAGTTCTCACGGATACGGTCGAAGACCACCACCTTATCGTTGATAGAGTAACCTATCACGGTCAGGATAGCTCCGATGAACACCTGGTCAATCTCCAGTGACATGGGTACCCATCCCCACAGCACGCTGTACATGCCGATAACCACTAAGGCGTCGAGTGCCAGTGCAATGGTAGCACCGGTAGAGTAAGCCACATTGTGGAAGCGCAGCAGGATGTAGAGGAAGATGGCTACCAGAGCGATGATAACGCTGATGATAGCGCCGTAGGTGATGTCCTTAGCAACGGCAGGTCCTACCTTTGCCGAGCTGATGATGGAACCACCCTGACGGACATCAGGATTCTTGAAGTCCTCAACGTTAGCCTGGCTGATGAAACCACCCTGCTTCAAAGCATTGTAGAGAATGGTCTCTGCCTGGTCATCGACATCGGGATTGTTCGACTCGATATCCCAGTTGGTAGAGACACGGATGGTCTTACCGTCGGTACCAAGGGCAATCACGCTGGTGTTAGCCTCCTTGCCGGCATTCTCGCCAACGCTGTTGATGAATGCTCCGGAGAGAGCCTGACGCACCTGCTCAACGGGCGTCTCCTTGTCCAGCGTCACAACGTAGTTGCGACCACCGGTGAAGTCGATGCTCTCGCTCAAGCCACGAACGAAGAACGAGCAGATGAAGACGACAGCGAAGACGCCCCATACGAGGAAGCTCTTCTTGTACATTCCCATGAAGTTATAGTGGGCATTCTGCATGAGGTTCTTCGAATAGCCAGTGACGAAGCTGAGGTTCAGCCACTTGTCCTTCTTCAGGCGGTTCTCATAGACCAGACGGGTCAGGAACACAGCGGTGAAGAACGAGCAGAAGATACCGATGATCCACGTGGTAGCGAAGCCCTTGACAGGACCTGTACCGAAGAACAGCAGGATGGCACCGGTAATCAGAGAGGTGACGTTAGAGTCGAAGATGGCCGAGAAGGCATTCGAGTAACCCTTCTGCAGCGCCTCCTTCAGACCGAGGCCATGCTTCAGCTCTTCCTTGATGCGCTCGTAGATCAGCACGTTGGCATCGACAGCCGTACCCAAGGTCAGCACGATACCGGCAATACCCGGCATGGTCAGCGCTGCCTGGAAGGAGGTCAGAATACCTAAGGTGAAGAAGAGGTTGAACAGCAGGGCAATATCAGCGAGGAGACCGGGAATCCAGCCGTACAGCATGATCATGTAAATCATCAGCAGCACGAAAGCCACGATGAACGACATGACGCCCTGCTTGATAGACTGAGCACCGAGTGACGGACCGACGACCTCTTCCTGTACGATGCGCGTAGGAGCGGGCATCTTACCAGAGTTCAGCGTGTTAGCCAAGTCCTTGGTGTCCTCAATGGTGAACGAACCGGTAATCTGTGAGTTACCGCCGTCAATCTGTGTCAGGATGCGGGGAGCGGAATAGACGGCATCGTCGAGCACGATGGCTACGGCGCGACCGATGTTCTGCTTCGTAATCTGGCTCCAGCGACGAGCACCGTCAGAGTTCATCTGCATCGATACAGAGGGATGACCCATCTGGTCGAAGTCGTCCTTGGAAGAGGTAATGACATCACCCTCCAGTGGAGCACGGCCGTTGGGTTCGGTAATCTTCAGGGCATACAGGGCGAAGACATCGCCACGGGTGTTCTCGCCACCGAAGTCTTCGGGCTTGGCACCCCAGCGCAGCTTGCACTCGGCAGGCAGCACGGTAGAAGCGACATCAGAATAGATGACCTTGTCGATATCAGCGGTATCGCGAGCCAAGGCATAACCAACGATGGCAAGACCCTGACCCTGCACTAACTGCAGTCCGAAGAGGGGATTCTGCTTCTTGGCATCGGCCAGTGCCTTTGCGTCAGCAGCCTTGTCGTCCTTCTTGCCAGCCTGTGCCAGCTTGGCAGCGAGGTCGCTCTTGGTGTCAGCGACAGAATCGCTGGCAGCAGCTTCAGCCTCGGCAGTAGCGGTGGTGTCGGCCACCTCTACATCGCCACCGGCAGCAACAGCGGCATACTTGATGCCTAACTGCGACAGCAGGGGAACGATTTCCTGCGAGTTGTAGGTCTCCCAGAATTCCAGGTTGGCACTACCCTGCAGCAACTTGCGGACACGCTCGGGCTCCTTGATACCAGGCATTTCAACCATGATACGACCGGACTGTCCCTCCAGTTTCTGGATGTTGGGCTGTACGACGCCGAACTTGTCGATACGGTTGCGGACGACGTTGAACGAGTTGTCCACAGCCGACTGCACCTCTGCACGCAGAGCGGTCTCCACGTCGGCATCGCTGGACTGCGTGCTGACCTTGCCCTTCATCTGCTGCGTAGCGAAGACGGCAGCGAGGGGACGACCGTTAGAGTTCTGCTTCCAATACTTCACAAACAGGGAGATAAAGTCATCCTGACTGGTTTCCTCTTCCTTCTTGGCCTGCTCCATCGACTTTCTATAAGCCTCATCCGTCTTGTGGTCAGCCAACACGTCGATGACATCAGGTACAGAAACCTCAAGAATAACATTCATACCGCCTTTCAGGTCAAGACCCAGGCCAATCTCCATCTCGCGGCACTGCTTGAATGAATAAACTCCGCAGTACACTTTCTCGTTCATGATTGAGTCGAGGTACTCCTGTCCTGCCTCTTCACCCATGGCGGCAGCCTTACTTTCGTAGTGCTTGGTCACGAACGAGAAGGAAAGATAGAAGCAGCAAACGAGAATCAGAACGATTGCGACAAACTTTACAATTCCTTTGTTTTGCATTTTACTTTATTGATTGTTTGATTTTATGATTTCGCATTTTTAGCCTGCAAATATACGCATTTTTCTTCACATAGCGAAATTTATCAGCAAAATTCATGCATTTTTCATTGTTTTCTGTCTATTTTCAGCCAACAAATGAGCGGATAATGGTCGCTAGCATCCATTTTATCGTCAATTTTACAGTTGAACGGTTGAATGTCGGACGAACAGAAAAGATGGTCGATGCGGAAGAAGAATCCTTTCTGATTATATGACAAACCGACACCTCTTCCCGTCGCGACATAGCTATCGGTGAGCAGTTGCGACATAGTATGAATAGAATAGGATATCGGATTATCGTTGAAGTCGCCACAGACTATCATAGAATAATGCTCATGTTCCTTAATATATTCGCACACGCGCTCTATCTGTTTGGAACGCTTGGCGTTAGCCTCTGCCAGTTTCACCAGCAGCAGCTTCGACTCGGCACGCAACGAGTCGCGGTCCATCTCGCCCTTCAGCATCTGCTTATACTGGTGGCGGTCTTTATTGTTCAGGTGGCAGCTCTCGAAATGGTTATTGATCACGATCAACGTGTCGTCTTCCACCTTGAGCCACCAGGCAGCGCTACCGTTGTTCACCTCGGTGTCGTAGGGTATGACCTCCCTCTGGATAATGGGAAACCGCGTATGAATGCCCAGACAGTTAAACGATGTTGTAGAGTTACACAACTGGAGAGTATCGTTGTAGGCAAGAAACTTCTCGTATTCGCGGAACACGCAATGGCGCCACGTGTCGTTGTCTTCCTGCACACAGACGATATCGGGTTTTTCGTTCATCAGGTAGTCGCGAACGGTCTCCAAGCCCTCTTCGTATTTGAAGTTGCCGCCATAGCCGCAGACATTATACGAGATGACCTTGATGGCGCCCTCAGGCACTTCCGATGTCGTATGGATAGGCATATAGGTGCGAATGGGTAGGAAGGCGAGTGCAAAGCCAAGCACGGGAATCCAGGCGCGCGTCCATTTGAACAGGAGGAAGATGATGAGGAAGATGATGTTGCCGACCACGAACACGGGGAACGCCATGCCTATCGTCGATAGCAGCGGATGGCTGACAGGGTGCAAGCGGTCGCTATAGCCTGTCAGCAACATCAGTGCGATGGTTGCCATATTCGCTCCCACCAGCATCTGAACGGTAATCTTCTTCAGCTTCTTAATCACCTTTCCCTAAACTGTAAACCGTAAACTGTAAACCCTAAACTGTAAACCGTAAACTGTAAACTGTAAACTGTAAACTGTAAACTGTAAACTATAAACTGTAAACCGTAAACTGTAAACCGTAAACCGTAAACCCTAAACTGTAAACCGTAAACCGTAAACTGTAAACCGTAAACCGTAAACCCTAAACTGTAAACCGTAAACCGTAAACTGTAAACTGTAAACCGTAAACTAACTCCTGCTCTGCTCAAACAGTTTCTTCTTTTCTTCCTTTGTCAGGCTGTCGTAGCCGCTGGTACGAATCTTATCGAGAATGGCGTCTATCTCCTCCTGGTTCTGCCGCTGACGGGCGTTATACTCCTCGTCGGTCTCACGGCGTGGGTCGGCAGCATGTCCGCCATGCGTCCGCTCCGCCTTCATGCGGTTCTGGCGCTGACGGTCGTCATACTTGCGCTTCAGGTTCTCGAAAAACTCCTGCCCATAGCTGCGTCCGAACGAGCGACTGCCGTCCGGGTGGTTTCGCCAGTAGCGTATCAGCAGGTAGCCGAAGAGCATGCCACCCAGGTGTGCCATGTGCGCCACACCGTCGCTCTGTCCCATGGCGGAGAAGAGTTCTATAAAGATATATCCTATGATGAGCCACTTCGCCTTGATGGGGAACGGAATGGGAATGATAAACAACCGCTCGTTGGGGAATATCATGCCGAAGGCGAGCAAAATGCCATAGACCGCACCGGATGCTCCGATGGTCAGTCGGTTGTTCAGATAGTCGGCAATGGTCATGCGCACCACCCCACCCTGCGTCTGCACGGAAATGGCAGAGTCGAGGGGTATGGCTGCCAGTTGCGTATCAGAAAGATACTGCACGTACTGCACCACCTCCTGCATGATACCGGCGCCGACGCCGCAGACAATGTAATAAAAAATGAATTTCTTCGGTCCCCACACTCGCTCTATCACCGAGCCAAACATCCATAGCGCGAACATATTAAATAAAATATGTGTAAAGCCGCCGTGCAGGAACATGTAGGTCAGGAACTGATAGAAATGGAAGTCGCTCGCCATGAAGAAATGAAGACCGAACATCGCATTCAAGTCAACACCCCCTCTCTCGAGAACCATCGTTGCTATGAAAGCCAACAGATTCACGATAAGAAGGTTCTTGGTCATCGTAGGTATATTGTTCATTTCGCGCCTTTCTATTATTTGTTGAATAATCCTTTTATACAAGTAAAAACTCTTATTTCGGGCGCAAAATTACGAAAAATATCTCGTTTATAGCACAAAAACGGGGCAATAAGCACTTTTTTTCAATAAAAAAGCTATTTTTTTCATATTTTTGTTTGTTTTCTAAAATCTTTGCCCTATATTTGCAGCAGGTTTTTAAACTAACATCTTTATTTATTCACTTTAAAACAAAAAAATTATGAACAAGACTGATTTGATTAACAAGATCGCAGAAGGCGCAGGTCTGACCAAGGTTGATGCCAAGAAGGCTCTGGACGCTACAGTAGAGGCTATCAAGGACGCTCTGAAGAAGGGTGACAAGGTTCAGCTCGTAGGTTTCGGTACTTTCGACGTGGTTAAGAAGCCCGCTCGTGAGGGTATCAACCCCGCTACCAAGCAGAAGATCAAGATCGCTGCTAAGAAGGTTGCTAAGTTCAAGGCTGGCGCTGAGCTCGCTGAGGCTGTTAACAAGTAATTTTGTCAATAAAAATGACTTGGGGCATTCCTTAACGGAGTGCCCTTTCTTTTTGTCCCTCCGTAATCGTTTAAGTATTAACTTACATTAAATCGTATGACATTATAGATAATTATTCCAGAAAAATGATTATCTTTGCGCAAGAAAACTTGCACTAAAACAATAAACACGAGTTATGAAGACAAATTATGAAATTCGCTACGCAGCCCATCCTGAGGATGCAAAGAGTTATGACACCCAGCGCATCCGTCGCGACTTCCTCATCGAAAAGGTATTTGCTGCCGACGAGGTCAACATGGTCTATAGCATGTACGACCGCATGGTTGTAGGTGGCGCCATGCCCGTCAAGGAGTGCCTAAAGCTCGAAGCCATCGACCCCCTGAAGGCCGACTACTTCACCACCCGCCGCGAGATAGGCATCTTCAACGTCGGTGGTGCCGGTAGCGTCAAGGTGGGCGACGAGGTGTTCGACCTCGACTACAAAGAGGCGCTATACATCGGTCGTGGCGACCGCGACGTGGTCTTCTGCTCGAAGGATGCCGCTAAACCCGCCAAGTTCTACTTCAACTCCACCACCGCCCATGCTGCCTATCCCTGTAAGAAGGTGACGAAGGAAAACGCCATCGTGGCACACATGGGAAGTCTGGAGATGAGCAACGAGCGCGACATCAACAAGATGCTCGTCAACCAGGTGTTGCCTACCTGCCAGCTGCAGATGGGCATGACCGAGCTCGCCCCGGGTTCCGTCTGGAACACCATGCCTGCTCACGTCCACAGCCGACGCATGGAAGCCTACTTCTATTTCGAACTGCCCGACGACCAGGCTGTCTGCCACTTCATGGGCGAGGTCGAGGAGACACGCCACCTGTGGATGAAGGGCGACCAGGCTGTGCTCTCTCCCGAATGGAGCATCCATAGCGCTGCCGCCACCCACAACTACACCTTCATCTGGGGCATGGGCGGCGAGAACCTCGACTATGGCGATCAGGACTTCTCGAAAATCACAGATTTGAAATAGTTTACGGTTTACAGTTTACGGTTTACAGTTTACGGTTTACAGTTTACAGTTAAGAGTTTAGAAAACAAACATCATATTCACTAAAAAAACATTTATTATGAAGAATCCATTTTCATTAGAAGGAAAAAACGCCTGGATTACAGGCGCCTCCTACGGTATCGGCTTCAACATTGCCAAAGCCTTCGTTGCCGCAGGTATCAAGACCATCATCTTTAACGACATCAACGAAGCAGCCTTGGAGCGCGGCCTGAACAACTACAAAGAGGCAGGCATCACGAACGTCAAGGGCTATGTCTGCGACGTCACCGATGAGAATGCCGTCAAGGCCCTCGTTGAGAAGATTCACCAGGAGGTCGGTCAGATTGACATCCTCGTCAACAACGCCGGCATCATCAAGCGCATCCCCATGCACGAGATGAAGCGCCAGGAGTTCCAGCAGGTCATCGACGTGGACCTCGTAGCACCCTACATCGTCAGTGCTGCCGTCATTCCCGAGATGATGGAGCGTCGTGAGGGCAAGATCATCAACATCTGCTCCATGATGTCCGAACTGGGTCGCGAGACCGTCAGCGCCTACGCTGCCGCCAAGGGTGGTCTGAAGATGCTTACCCGCAACATCTGCTCCGAGTATGGCGAGTACAACATCCAGTGCAACGGCATCGGCCCGGGCTACATCGCTACCCCGCAGACCGCTCCCCTTCGTGAGCGCCAGCCAGACGGCAGCCGCCATCCGTTCGACAGCTTCATCTGCGCCAAAACCCCTGCAGGTCGCTGGTTAGAGCCCGAGGAGCTCGGAGGTCCCGCCGTATTCCTCGCCTCTCACGCTTCTGACGCCGTCAACGGCCACGTGCTCTATGTCGATGGAGGTATCCTCGCTTACATTGGCAAACAGCCCTAATGCTGCGTGAAGCACCATAAGAATAGAAGCCTCCTGATGAAGGGGGCTTCTGTTTTCTATTCTGACGAAGTACCGTTTCGTCATCGACAAAGTACCGTTTCGTCGCCCGCAAAGTGCCGTTTCGTCATCGACGAGAGTACGGCTCGTCGCCCGCGAGAGTACGGCTCGTTCGATGCGAGAACTATTCTCGCCCAATCGCCCCCTTAAACTATAAACTGTAAACTGTAAACTGTAAACTATAAATCCCCTCCCCCTCATTTTTGAAGCAAAATCGTTCGCAATGCCGATGTGCAGGGCGTTTCAGCGATGAGGGGGATAGGCTTTATCCGTCACATATCCCCCTCATTTTTTAAGGAATCCCCCTCATAAAATTGACCGCTCCCCAACATCCGAATGAAAAATCGATAAGTCTGACTTTTCCTGATTCGACTAGACACTTTTTCTCTTCATAAACTGAAACAGTAGACGGTTGTTTTGTTGTCGTACTGAATCGGTAGACACAAGCGAAAAAGCCGTGCTGTTTTTGTTGACATCCTGCAACGCTGGACACGCTGAGCCAGGACTTGCTCGTTCGGCAAACCTGTGTGCCCCTCGATGGGGCACTCAGGTTTAGGTCAAGGCTGCTGGCATACGCCTTCGCCAGGACTTGTCGTTCGGCTCGGCAAAGATACGACATTATTTTCATCTGCATGGCATTTTTTAGGATAAATTTTGTTTTTCCACATCTTTTTCTGCTCGCCCTGCTCTAAATGGGCTACTGCCGGTACCTTATAGCCGATGCTCATGTGTGGGCGGTGATAATTATAGAAATGAATGTAGTTCTCAATGGCATTTCTAGCATGCTCCAAAGAGTTGAAACGTTTCTGCCGGTAGACACTCTCGACCTTGATTTTTCCATTGACAGATTCTGCGATGGCATTGTCTGTAGGCTTGTAATCCTCTGTCATAGAAATGGTGATTCCGTATGTCTGCAGCATCTTAATATAGGCATCGCAGCAGTACTGTATGCCACGGTCAGAGTGATGAATTAACCCCTTGAGACAGTCGGTGCCTCCTATGGCAACAGCCTGGTCCACGGCCATCTGCAAAGCCTGCATCGTAATGGCAGCCTTAAGCGTATCTGCCAATGCCCATCCCACGATTTTATGCGAATATGCGTCTGTAATCAGATGCAGATAGCATACGTCGCCCCCCTCAAGCGCTATATAGGTAATGTCTGCCACCCAAAGCTGATTGGCGGCAGTTGGAACAAAACCTTTCGCTACGTTCTTCCATTTGTGGAAACGATGATTGGAATTTGTCGTGTGACGTGGTTTAGGAGGCGAAAGCATCAGACCTCGGCGTCGCAGAATCACGAAAAAACGGTCTCGACCAGGCACAAACTCACGCCCGAACAGAGCGATAAGCATCACCCAAAGCTTGTAGCCGCCGATGCCAGGATCCTCTGCGCGGATCTCCCTGACGGTCTCAACGACCTTACGCTCATGTTCAACCTCTTTCTTAATGTCAGCCTTCGACTGGTAGAAGGCTTGACGACAATGGCCAAACAGCCGGACAACGAGAGCGACCATTAGGCCGCACTCGAAAACCAGCTCCATAGCTACTTGGCCCCAGATTTTTTTCGGATAGCAATGTCGAAATAATCCTCGGCCTTATCGATCATCATGTCACGGGCCAATGTCTCCAAACGGGAGAATTCCAAAGCCTTCTCCAGTTCGCGGATTCGCTTCTTCAACTGCGAATTCTCATCCTTGTAGTCCTCTTTACTGCGATTCGCCATGTCGTCATCATATGAAGATTCCGACTGCAAAGGTAATAAAACTTTTTCAGATTCATACTTGCGAAGCCATAATAATAAAACGCCATAGCCACTTAATCCATACTTCCTTATACAGGCACCTTTACTCATCCCTGAAGAATAATAGTCACGGAGAACGGACAATTTAAACTCTTCACTAAACTTCTTTCCTTTACTCATAATAGATAAACATTTAAATTATTAAAAATGTGTCTACCTATATCAGTATAAGTCAACCGCTCCCTCTCCTTCAAATGAATGTCTACCGATTCAGTACGACAACAAAACAACCGTCTACTGTTTCAGTTTATGAAGAGAAAAAGTGTCTAGTCGAATCAGGAAAAGTCAATGAGAGGGATAGTACATAAAAATGAGAGGGATATGTGACAGACATGAGGGGGATAAGAAGCATCCCCCTCATGCCTTCAATCCATTTATATATCGGTATTCCAAAACATTTTTGCAAAAAAAATGAGGGGGATACCACTTTCTCGCTGAAATATTTGGTTTATAATGAAAACAAGTCATCCATAGTCACCTCATTTTGTACCATATTGAAGTAGCTATTGTGTTCAACGCCATTTGTCGTAACCATAATCAGATGCAAAGTGCGTTTGTCTTTTGATAGTTCCTGATATGCTTCAAGCTTATTCTGAAGGTTTGATGCGTATTCCTTGTCAATCGAGAAGATGCTTGAAGAATGCTTCATTTCGCATAGATCGGTAAAGCCGTCGCCACGTTGTATTACAAGATCTATCTGTGCTCCGCGTCTTTTTTCTGTTCCATGTGTAAACCATGAGCACACGTTTGTCTGTACTCCCGAGATACCAAGTGCTGCTTTGATTTGTGGAACGTGCTGAAGACATACCCTTTCAAAAGCGTGTCCTTTCCATGTGTTATGAGACGTGGAGGTGATGGTGTTGGACCAGTAGTGTTCATCGCTGAAGGCATTCTTTTTTATGCAGAGATAGTAGAAGAGGGTGAAATTATCTATCAGCTGATAAAGGGAGTTCGCCACGGCTGTCTCGGCAGAAACAAAGCAGCGAATGAAGCCACACTCTTCCAGTTCTTCCAGTATGGTTGAGAACGTGCCTCCGTCTGTCAGCTTACTTGCTCGCAGGATTTCCTCTCTGGTCATGCCAGACTTCTTTCCGTCGCTCAGGCATTTGATGATTTTGAGATAATTCTCTGGACGCTTAAACAGGACGGAATAGAGTGCTTCAAACTCATCACGCAGTTGGGCAGTTTCTAGAAAGAACAACTGGTCAACATTTTGTGCTACGCTCAATCCCTTTTTTAGGAAACTCCAATAGTAGGGTATGCCACCGAGAATCATATAGAGTTCCAACACGTCCTTCCTACCAAGGGCAAGATTGGCGCTTTTGGCAAATAGTTCGCATTCGCGAAGCGTGAATGGAAGGAGTTTGATACGGTTTGTCAGTCTTCCGCGAAGACCGCCTTTGTCTTTTAGGAGTTTCTTGCTGATCCATGAGGTGGCGCTACCGCATACAATGAGTATGATGTCCTTCTCTCTTCGTGCTGTAGCCCATCCGTTCCAGAAGTTTTCCAGGGCACCAATAAGGTTCCCCTTGGGCGTATCCATCCATGGAAGCTCATCGATGAAAATAACCTTTTTGCCGGCTGGGGCGTTGTTGATAAGTTGCTTTAGCAGTTCGAAAGCGTCAATCCATGTTGCTGGTATAGCACATTTTGACAAGCCTGCCGCCACCAGGGAGTTGCGGAATGCTGTCAGTTGTTGGCGAAGCGTTCCCTTAGCAACTCCTGTGTGCTGAAAGCAGAATTGGTAGTTGAAGGTTTCTCTTACAAGATATGTCTTGCCGACACGTCGTCTGCCATAGACGGCACAAAACTGCGATTCGTCTTTGTCAAGAAGACTCAGCAGTTCGCGTTGTTCCTTTTCACGTCCTATAATCATTGTGACCTATAATAATACTAATTCCGCTGCAAATATAACAAAAAAGTCCTCATAATCAGCGGAAACATGTATTTTTCTTTATATTTCCGCTGAAAATAAAGTATTTTTAACGCAAATAGCATTCAAAGTGGATTCTTTCAGGCACTGAAAGCAACTTTCTCGGTGATAGTACTGCGAAGGTGCGAAAACCTTTAATTGGTGGCAAACAAAAAACAGGCAGCGAAAGGCTGCCTGTTATTGTTATGCGATAAAGGAGAAGGACGTTACTGCTGTAACGTGATGTTCACGTTCTTCTTCTTGATGTTCTTGCAGTTGGTGAAGACGGCATCCTTCTTGGCGAGGATGGTGACGTTCTGCAGGGTGATGCCATCGATAGGCATTTCGGGCAGACCGTTGAACTCCATAGCGCGACCGGCACCGTTGCAGACGATGTTCTTGATGTCGATGTTGCGGAAAATAGGCGTCTCCTCGGTGACGGGCACCTTGGTGGTGTTGTCGGGATTGTCGCCGTCCTCCATCATCTCAGCCACCGACTTGCCTCCGTAGTACATATTGAAGGTGATAGCGTCGGTCTTGATGTCGGTCATGGAGACGTTCTTCACGTAGATGTTCTCCACGATACCGCCACGGCCACGGGTGGATTTGAAGCGCAGACCCACGTCGGTGCCGAGGAACTGGCAGTTCTCTACCTCGATGTTCTTCACGCCACCGCTCATCTCAGAGCCTACCACGAAGCCACCATGACCGGCAAAGACGGTGCAGCCGTTGACAACGACATTCTCGCAGGGAATGCCACGACGGCGTCCGTCAGCATCCTTACCGCTCTTGATGCAGATGCCATCGTCGCCGGCATCGAAGCGTGAGTTGACGATGAGGGCGTTCTTACACGACTCCAGGTCGAGGGCGTCGCCATTCTGTGCATAGCTGGGGTTGCGTACCAGCACCTGGTCGATGATGACGTTCTCGCACATCAGTGGATGGAGGTTCCAAGCGGGAGAGTTCTGGAAGATGACGCCCTTGAGCAGGACGTTCTTACACTGTACGAGGGAAATCATCACAGGACGCAGGAAGCGCTTGATGGCGTTCCACTCCTCCTCGGTCTGTGCGCTGGGCACGTTCATGTTGGCACCCTTCTCGCCACGGGCATAACCCTCGGAGGGCACCCAGTAGCCGGGCTTCATCTCCTGACTGCCAGGAATGGCGAGCAGCTGCTTCCAGTGCTTGGCGGTCACCTTGTCCTTCTTGACGGGACGCCAGTACTGTCCGTTGCCGTCGATGACGCCCTTGCCCGTGATGGCAATGTTCTCTGCGCCCTTGGCAGACAGCGGCGACTGCAGGCGACGGGTGTCCAGACCCTCGAAAGAGGTCTCGATGATGGGATACAGCGTCTCGTCAGCAGCAAAGAGGATGACGGCACCAGCCTTCAGGTTCAGCTCGATGTTGCTCTTCAGCACGATAGGACCGGTATGCCATACGCCCTGCGGGACGACGAGCTTACCACCACCCTGACTGCTCAGGGCATCGATGGCCTTGGCAAAGGCCTCGGTATTCAGCGTGATACCGTCGCCCACACCACCGAAGTCGGTGAGCTTCACCTCGCGCTCGGGAATGACAGGAGCAGCGACCTCAGGCATGGCAAACGGCAGCTTCGCCGTAAACTTCTTGTAGGGGTTCTCACTTTGGGCCTGCACGCTCAGGCTAACAGCCAGTGCAGCGACAATGGTCAGAAACAGTTTCTTCATAAGTGTTTGTTCTTTTTATGGGTTAGTACTATTGTTTTCTTATGGGGCGTATGGGGCGTATAGGACTTATGGGACTTATAGGTTGCTTATCTCCCTGAGCGGCGTCATGACGAAGTCGCGCTGCTGCATCAGGGGGTGCGGTATCTGCAAGTCGGGCTCGTCCACCGTCAGGTCGTCGTAGAGCAGGATGTCGATGTCGATAGGCCTGTCGGCATAGTGGCGGGCAGCAGGCAGCGAGTCGTCTTTACTGTGCCGAGTGGTTCCGCCGCTCGGAGTCTTCTTGCGCCCCATGTCGCGCTCTATCTGCTGGGTGGCGAGCAGCAGCTCGCGAGGTGTCAGGGCGGTGTCTATGCAGATGACGGCATTGAGGAAGGGATGGTCGGACTCAAAGCCCCACGGCTCGGTCTCGATGAACGATGACTGGCGCACCACCTGCCCTACTCTGTCGCCAATCCGCCGAATGGCTTCACGAAGCAGCGCCTCTCTGTCGCCGAGATTGCTGCCCAGTCCTAAATATACAATGTGCATCTCTCTTACCTCCTATACCTCCCCCCCGGGAGGGGTCGGGGGTGGGCTAATCATCCAATATCAGCATGGCGTCGCCATAGCATCCGAACATGTAGCCGTTCTTCACCGCCTTCTCGTAAGCCTCCATCACGAGCTCATAGCCTCCGAAGGCTGCCGTAGCCATCATCATGGTGGATTCAGGATGGTAGAAGTTGACAATCATAGAGTTTGCCAGTCCGAAGTCGTAGGGAGGGAAGATGAACTTGTTGGTCCATCCGTCGAACTCCTTCAGCATGCCGTCAGTACCTACGGCACTCTCCGTGGCGCGCAGGGTAGTGACGCCGACAACACACACCTTATGACCCTCGCTCTTGGCATGATTCACCGTCTCGCAAGCCTCTTGGGTGATGCGCATCTGCTCAGAGCCCATCTTATGCTTCGTCAGGTCTTCCACCTCGATGGGGTCGAAGCAGCCCAGTCCGCAGTGGACGGTGATGAACGAGAGGTTGACACCACGAATCTCGAGACGCTTCAGCAGCTCGCGGCTGAAGTGCAGTCCTGAGGCAGGAGCCGTCACCGCACCCTCGTGCTTGGCATAGATGGTCTGGAAGTTCTCCATGTCACTCGGTTCCACCTCGCGCTTGTCAATGATGTAGCGCGGCAGTGGTGCCGTACCTAACGAGAACAGTTCACGCTTGAACTCGTCGTGCGGACAGTCGTAGAGGAAACGCAGCGTGCGACCGCGGCTGGTGGTGTTGTCAATGACCTCAGCCACCATGGGACCGTTCTCTTCAAAGAAGAGCTTGTTGCCGATACGAATCTTACGTGCCGGTTCTACCAACACGTCCCACAGGCGCAGTTCCTCGTTGAGCTCGCGCAGCAGGAAGACCTCAATCTTGGCATCGGTCTTCTCCTTCGTTCCAAACAGACGGGCAGGAAACACCTTCGAGTCGTTGAGCATGATGGTGTCGCCCTCGTCAAAGTAGTCGATGACGTGCGCAAAGGTCAGGAAGCGGTCGGTATCCTTGCCGTTGTCGTCTTTCTCGAACATGTCGATGGTCTTACTCTTGCGGTGGACCACCATCAGTCGGCACTCGTCACGACGATAGACTTTATCGACGGTGCCGTCTTCGTTTTCGAACACGCGGTGAGGGGGCTCCAATGCCACCTGATTCTCTGGCAGTTTGAATTTGAATTGCGATAGTTTCATTATGATGATATTTCGATATTTCGACATTTCGACATTTGGATGTTACGATGTTACGACTGCTCTATCTGCTGCTGGTCGAGCCATTGCGGGAAGTCGTCGAGGGTGATGCAGTCCTCTATGCGGACACTGCCTAACTGAGTGCGGCAGAGTGCCGTCAGGTGGGCACCGCTGTTCAGCGCACGGCCGATATCCCGTGCCAAGGAGCGGATGTAGGTGCCCTTGCCACAGCGCACCCGGATGTCCATCTGCATGGTCTCGGCGTCGAAGCGCGTCAACTCCAGCTCATGGATGTGGATGGTCTTGGCAGCGAGCTGCACGTCCTCGCCCTTGCGCTTCAGCTTATAGGCACGGTCGCCGCCAATCTTGCAGGCGGAGTACTGAGGGGGTACTTGCTGAATCTCGCCGACGAAATCGGCGAGGACGGTGCGTACCAGTTCCTCGGTGATGTGAGCCGTAGGATATGTGGCATCAACTTCGTGCTCCAAGTCGTAGCTGGGCGTGGTGGCTCCTAACTGCAGCGTAGCGGTATATTCCTTCGTGTCGAGTTGCAGGCGCTCTATCTCCTTCGTCTTCTTGCCCGTACAGAGGATGAGCACCCCTGTTGCCAAGGGGTCGAGCGTGCCGGCATGACCTGTCTTCACACGCTTCACCCCCACCTTGCGGGAAATGCGTGTCCTGACAAATGCCAAGGCTCCGAACGACGTCATGCCGTAGGGCTTGTTGATGTAGATATATTCGCCTTCTGTGAAGTTCATTTAGTCAACCATTGCGAGTGAATGTCCTGTCAGCAGCAACACGATGATGATGGTGCCGACAATGATGCGGTAGTAGCCGAAAGCTTTGAAGCCGTACTTCGACAGGAAAGCCACGAACCACTTCATGGCCAGCAGGGCGACGATGAATGCCACCACACAGCCCAAGATGAGCATGGTGATGTTGTGACTCGTAGCCCACGCCGTATCGTCTTTCAGCAAGTCCAGGAGGTCGAGCAGCGTTGCTCCTGCCATGGTAGGCACGGCGAGGAAGAACGAGAACTCGGCAGCCTTCTTGCGCGTCAAACCTTGTGTCATGCCACCTACGATGGTTGCCATGGAGCGCGACACACCGGGAATGACGGAGATGCACTGATAGAGTCCAATCTTAAAGGCACGCTTCTCGTTAATCTGGTTGGCGTCGCTGCCCTTATTGAACAGCTTGTCGCAGTAGAGCATGAAGATACCTCCCACCACGAGCATGACAGCCACCACCTCGACGCTGTCGAGCAGCCAGTCGAGCAGGCCCGACTTCTTGGCCAGCAGTCCGATAACGACGGCAGGCAACACACCGACGAAGAGCAACCAGTAGAAATAGAACGTGTGCTTCAGCTTCTGGAACGTATTGCTACCGGCAGGTGCAGGGGTGCGGTCGATGTGGAAGAAGCGTTTCCAGTAGAGGCATACCACCGAGAGGATAGCACCAAACTGGATGATAAACGTGAAAGCATGCACGAAAGCCTTGTCGCTTTCGCTCAGATTCTCAGGACTCAGTCCCAACAGGTTCTGAGTGATAATCATGTGACCGGTAGAGGACACGGGCAGAAACTCTGTCAGTCCTTCTACGATGGCGATGATAAGGGTCTGTATGATATCCATTGTTTCGGGGGTACGGGGGTTACTCTAACTCTTTACTCTTAGAGCGGCGGACGACGGCGTAAATCATAAAGACAAATCCTGCCAGACAAACCAGCGGAGCGACCTTGATGCGGCGCGCGCTGAAGATGTCGGGGTTGAAGGCGTGCTCCGTAGAGCCGTCACCACTCATCAGCAGGAAACCGATGACCACCACTGCCATGCCGATAGCCAGCATGATGAAATTCTTTTTATCGAAAGCAAAATCTCTCTTATCCATAAGTTCTCAACTATTATGCCTGTTTCAGGCTTCTTAAATCTTATACAGTTCGCGGGCTCTCATTCTCAGGAACTTGTTCACTGCCAGCCATGCGCACAGGGCGGTAATGATCAGTCCGAAGAGCACGACAGCGCCACCGGTGATGGCCATCACCTCCCACGTTACAATCTCATCGACGCCCGGCTGTGTGATATACAGGCCGTAGATGCCTGCCGCCAGGATGCCGCACGCCAGCACAGCGGCGATGACACCGATTAGCAATGCCTGACGCAGGAATGGTCGGCGGATGAATCCCCACGAGGCTCCTACCAGTTTCATGGTGTGGATAACGAAGCGATTGGCATAGACGCTCAGGCGCACCGTATTGCTTATCAGCGAGAACGACACGAAGGTCAGCAGCACAGCCAGCACAAGCAGTATCAAGCTCACACGACTCAGGTTCATGTTCACCTTGTCCATCAGGTCTTCCATGTATGCCAGGTCGCTCACCCTGCTGTCCTTCCGCAACTCCTTGACAATCCACTTCAGCGAGTCGCGGTTGGCATAGTCGGCGTTCAACTGAATTTCCAGCGTGGCGGGGAAAGGGTTGAAGCCCAAGAACTCCGACGGGTCGCTACCCAGCGCCTCTATCTGTTCCTTCTTGGCTTGTTCCTTGCTGATGTAGTCGATGCTGTGAGAATAGGGGCGGTGGTACAGGTCGCGACAGAACAGCTTCGCGTCGTTCACCGTTACCGAGTCCTTGAGCATCACCGTCATGGTGAGGTTCTCCTTCATGTGTGCCGACAGGTTGCGTGCCGACAGGACGAAGAACACCACCAACCCCAGCAACACCAGTACCATGGTCGTACTGATACATAGCGTAACACCCTGCAAGCCGCGGCGGCTGCGGGCCTTATTTCGTTTCTTACTCATATCACTTTTAGTGCAAAACACATAATTCCGTGCAAAGGTACGGAAAAAATATGAGACGACCAAAATAAATCCTTGAGTTTTTTGCACTTTTATTTGTGTGTGTGGAGAAATCTTCGTACCTTTGCATTTCGAACGAATCATCAACAGAACAGACATGAGCACCATCATCTATCCCTCACCGATTTTCGGTCCTATACACAGTCGCCGGTTAGGTATCTCGTTAGGCATCAATCTGTTGCCTGCCGACGGCAAGGTATGTACCTTCGACTGCATCTACTGCGAGTGCGGTTTCAATAAGGACCACCGCCCCACCCTTCCCCTACCCACTCGTGAGGAGGTAGCTAACAGGTTAGAGCAGCAGTTGCAGCAGATGGTTCAGGAGCAACAGTTGCCCGACGTGCTGACCTTTGCCGGCAATGGTGAGCCGACGAGTCATCCGCACTTTGCGGAGATTATCGACGACACCATCCGTCTGCGCGACCAGTACTGTCCGAAGGCGAAGGTCTGTGTGCTGTCGAATTCGACGATGATTCACCGGCAGTCTGTCCACGACGCCCTGATGCGTGTCGATGACAACATCCTGAAGTTAGACACCATTGACCCTTCGTACATCAACAAGGTCGATCGCCCCACTGGCACTTACGACGTACAACAGATCATCGAGCGCATGAAAGCATTCCACGGTCACATCATCATTCAGACGATGTTCATGCGGGGAACAGTCGAAGGGGCAAGTGTGGATAATACAGGAGAGGAGTATGTAGGCCCGTGGTTAGAGGCGGTGAAGGCCATCCAGCCGCAGCAGGTGATGGTCTATACCATCGATCGTGAGACGCCGGCACAGGGGCTACAAAAAGCAAGTCACGAACAGCTCGACGCCATTCGCGACCGTGTGATAGCAGCAGGCATTCCCTGCAGTGCCAGCTATTAACCAACACCTATCACCCAACACCTATCACCTAACACCTATCACCTAATCCTCCGGATTCCCCTTATAATGATAAGGCGTCAAATGCGGGTTCTCACCGAAGTCCTCGTCCAGTGAGGGAGTCGGTACCAGCGGTTCGTTATACTCACCACGGGCAGGTCCGAGGTCGAGCACCAAGTCGCTGAAATAGACGGTAGAGATGACCATGCCAAACACGCCGATGCCAATGCGTACACCCTGCGGGTGCAGCGTGTTCCGCAGATAGACGGTAGCATAGGCAGGGTGCTTATAGACCTCCAAGCGGTTAAACTCCTCGAACGTGTCGAACAAAGCGTCGTTGGTCAGCGTCGTATCGGCAGTAGAGAAGGTACGGTCGATGTTGTTGAACTTCTCGTCCAGGTCATCATTAGGAATGGCCTCGTTGTCCTGGAGACACTCGTGGATGTTGTCGATGGTCTTTTCATACATTTCTTTCTCAGAAGGCACGGTCATGACGCCAACGACAAACAGCACAAGGCAGAGCACTGCCAGAATGATGATGCGCCCCAGACAGCTATGATGGAACTCGTGGAAAAGCGATTCTTTCTTGTAGGTATCTCTATTAAACTGGTCCATAATCTTTATTCGTGGTGTGAATGAGGTTCATAAACTCCTGGCGCGTCTTCGCCTGGTTGAAGGCTCCCGAGAAGTCGCTCGTCGTGGTGATGGAGTTCTGCTTCTCCACGCCACGCATCTGCATGCACATGTGGCGTGCCTCGACGACGACCATGACGCCTAAGGGTTTCAGCGTCTGTTGGATGCACTCCTTGATTTGCAGCGTCATACGTTCCTGCACCTGCAGGCGATGGCTATAGATATCCACCACACGGGCTATCTTCGACAGTCCGGTGATGTAGCCGTTGGGAATGTATGCCACATGTACCTTACCATAGAAAGGCAGCATGTGGTGTTCGCAGAGTGAGAAGAAGTCGATGTCCTTGACGATGACCATCTGCGAGTAGTCCTCCTTGAACAGGGCGTCACGCAACACCTGATGGGCATCCATGTCGTAGCCGCGCGTCAGCACCTGCATGGCTTTTGCCACACGCATGGGGGTCTTCTGCAGACCTTCTCTGTCAGGGTCTTCACCCAGCAGTGTCAGCACGTCCTTGTAGTGAGCTGCCAGTTCGTCAAGTCCTTCGCGGAATATTTCGTTTTCAGGATACACGGTATATCAATTTACATTTCTTTTTCAACACAGAGGAGGGAGTCCTAATACGCCACGGAGATTTTCCCCTTGACGATGGTACACTGGTTAAAGCCCATGTTCTTCAGGTTCGTCTGCATCTGGTGTGCCTCCTCGTAGGTGCGGTAGTTGCCCACGCGGCATATCCATCGCGGCGAGAAGAAGTGGACATAGACAGGTACGTTGGGATAGATGGCCTTGATGCTGCTACGCGTCGCCTCTGCCCGCTGACGGTCGGCACGCGAGTTGCCGCCGGCAAACGCCTGCACCCGATAGCCCATCACGGTGAAAGAACCGTGAATCACCCTGGTGCCTTCCTCCTCAGTAGTGGTCTGCTCACCCTGCTGGGTGGTAGCAGTGGTAGCACTTGTATCAGGTTTCGTCGTACTGGCGGTAGCCGCTGACGACGGAGTCTCCGTACTGGCAGGAGGCGTCGTGGCAGTAGGTTTCACCGCTCTGTTGGAGAGTACGGCAGTATTGACCAGCTGGTCAATACTGTCGCTCTGATGTATTACCACAGAACCCTTCCCCGCCATCGGCTGTTGGATGCGCTGGGTAAAGTTCTGTGCGTGGGTGTGCAAAAAAGCAAAAAGGCAAAAGGGCAACAGTAGCCATACCTTTTTCAACATCTCATAACGACGGGTCTCCATAAGCATGATTCTTTTCACTTATTTTCCTTTTCACTTTTCACTTATCACTTTTGACCTGCGGTCGAGCCTGCTCACGCTCGGCATAGCTCAAGCAAGCTTGGCTCTGCCCTCGCTCAATCGCAGCCTTCCCTTTTCCTTACTTCCAGGCGTCGATGATGGCCTTGAAGTCAGCGCACTTCAGCGAAGCACCGCCGATCAGTCCACCGTCAATGTCGGGCTTGGCAAACAGCTCAGGAGCGTTGCTGCCCTTGCAAGAGCCACCATAGAGAATGCTGGTGTCGTCGGCAACAGCCTGTCCGTACTTCTCGGCAATGATGCTGCGGATGTAGGCGTGAATCTCCTCAGCCTGCTCGGCAGTAGCGGTCTTGCCGGTACCGATGGCCCAGATGGGCTCGTAGGCGATGATCACCTTGCGGAAGTCTTCCTCGCTGAGGTTGAAGACGCTACCCTCGAGTTCGGCCTTCACTACCTCGTTCTGCTTGTTAGCCTCGCGCTCTGCCAGACTCTCGCCGATGCAGAAGATGACCTTCAGACCGTTCTTCTGTGCCAGCAGCACCTTCTCCTTCAGAATCTCGGGAGTCTCCTTGTAGTACTCACGACGCTCCGAGTGACCCAGGATCACATACTGAGCACCCGTAGATTTCACCATCTCGGCACTTACCTCACCGGTGAAGGCACCCTTCTCCTTGTCGGCGCAGTTCTCAGCACCCAGACCCACTAGTGCGGGGTTCAGTACCTGAGCCACCGATGCCAGGTGGATGAACGGTGTGCAGATGACGACGTCGCAGTTGGGCTTCTCGGCCTCCAAAGCGGCATTCAGTTCCTTAGCCAGACTAATACCTTCCTGCAGGTTCAGGTTCATCTTCCAGTTACCTGCTACAATTTTCTTTCTCATTGTTTTTCCTTTGTTTAATGAATGATTCGACAATATGTTTACTTTTCTTTTCCTAATCCAGTTCGACCAAGCCCACAGGCGGTCAGCTAATGCCAGCAGCAACAGCGGCAGCACGTACCACATGAAGATGAGCGCTATCTTCTTCGCCACAGAGTCCTCTGCCAGTCGTCCCAACTCCAACTCTTCGAGCGGACGGTTGAGTGCATACTCGTCGGGCAGCCGGTTGTAGCTCCACTTGCGGATGATGATGCCGTTCTTCAGCAGCAGCAGTCCGGGATTGCTGCGTATCATGGTCTTCAGCACCACGTCGTCGGTCTGGCAGAACGGATATTCCGCTCCCGTCAGCTCGCGCCACTGGTTGACGGCCTGCTCACCACTGGCAGTGAGGCAGTAGAAGGGATAGCCATTGTCCTCAGCATACTCATAGACCTGGTTCATCAGGTCCAGCTGACTGTCGTTGGCCTGCTCCAGGTAGGGTGCTACCAGCAGGAAGACATATCCCTTGTCGGTCAGCGTCTGCTCCGTGACGTCCTCGCCATCGTCCATGCGCACCATGAAGAGGTCGGCATACGGCGACTCCTTACCCTCCATCATCTGTTGCCAGCCCTTGCCGACATGTGCGCCGACATGGTAGGGGCGGAAGTCGAAATACGGGCGGTCGTACAGCGAAACGGCAGACACGGCAAAGATGAACAGTGCCGTGTAGTTGATGACAATCCACTGATTGCTCTTGCTGATGAAGCGCACCATGGACAACGGCCAGCACCTGACCACCACGGCGGCTCCCAACAGGACGACATTCTTGAAGAACGTCTGCCAGTTGGTCAGCACCAGCGCATCACCAAAGCACCCACAGTCATGCACGGGGTCGGCTATTGCCAACCACAGCGTGAGGGGTGTCATCACCGCCATCATGAGCAGTGCCAGCGTCGATACCAACCTGCGGCGGATGGCAAACAGCAGACAGATGCCCACTCCGAACTCGAACGCCGACAGCACTACGGCAAAGCCCAACGTCAGCACGTCTGGGGCATAGGCTCCCAGGTGCATGGCCTGCAGATAGTCGGCAGTCTTGTATTGCGTGCCCAGCGGGTCAACGGCCTTTACGAATCCTGACAGAATCAGCGTGACGGCCAGCACCACACGGGCTATGTTGACAGCAATTCTCTTCACTTCTCCTGTCTCCTTACTCCTTCAGCTTGATGGCACCGAAGACGGCGTAGTTGATGATGTCCATGTAGTTCGAGTCGATGCCCTCGCTGGCAGCCAGCGTGTCGCCTTTCTGTTCCAGCGTCTCTATCTCCTTGATACGTTCTATCTTAGTCAGGATGAAGTCGGTATAGGAACTGACACGCATGCCGCGCCACGCCTCGTCGTAGTCGTGGTTCTTACGCTTCATCAGCTCCAAGGCCTCGTTGGCAAAGCGGTCGTAGAGCTTCATCGCCTCGTCGGGGGTGATATCGACGGTGTCGCTAAAGCCGTTCGCCAACTGTATCAGTCCGACGATGCCATAGTTGATGAGTGCCACAAATTCAGGACGGATGCCTTCGCCGACGAGCGACTCTTTCTTGATCTCCAGCGAGCGGATGCGCTTCGCCTTGATAAAGAGCTGGTCGGTCAGCGACTGCGGACGGAGAATACGCCAGGAAGCACCGTAATCGTGGAGCTTCTTCTCGAACAGCGCACGGCATTCTGCGATGGTCTGCTCGAACTGGGCGTTCGTTTTTGCTTCATTATTAGCCATAATCGCCTGCAAAGGTACGAATAAGTGAGCACAAAACCAAAGGAAAACGAAAAATTTTCCTTTTATTCTTCTTTCAATTCTTGCTGCTTCCGCTGAATATACCGCACCTTGGCAGACTGCACATCGGCGGCATGCTTCAGTGAATCCAGTCGGATGCGCTTGTCAACATTGAAGGTATCGGTGTCGGCTTCAGCAAGTTTCAGCAGACTGTCGGTATAGGCGTGCTGGGCGGTAGCCTTCACCAGTTCACGGTCGTAGAACTGGCGCCGCACCTCATGGCGCAGCTGGCGCTTCTGTTCTTCACGCTTGTTGCCGCAGGCTGCGAGGCACAGGACGGCAAGGAGCAGTAGGATGTATCGGTTCATCGTCGTACGTATTTTTATGTTCGTTGTGGAGAAAAACGTCACGCTTTTCACCATTCAGAGCGCAAAGGTAGTAAATAATTCTTATATAAAATGAACAATTCTGTTGCTTTTTTCGTCCATTCCAACATTTTTGACTATCTTTGCACCCATGAAACTGTATTCCGACCAGGCGTTAGCCAAGATATTAGACCAGCAGGTATTCCGGCTCATCAGCAGTGTGGCTGACGAGATGGGCGTGGAGTGCTATGTCGTAGGAGGCTACGTGCGCGACATCTTCCTGGAACGTCCCAGCAACGACATCGACGTCGTGGTGGTGGGCAGCGGTATCGAGGTGGCAAGTGCGCTGAAACAGAAGTTAGGACGTAAGGCGCACCTCAGCGTGTTCCGCAACTTCGGCACGGCGCAGGTGAAGTTCCAAATGAGGAATGGAAATGAGAAATGTTTAAATGATTTCTCATTTGTAGAGGTGGAGTTCGTGGGAGCTCGCAAGGAGAGCTACAGCCACGACTCACGGAAGCCCGTCGTGGAGAACGGCACCTTGGAGGACGACCAGAACCGTCGCGACTTCACCATCAATGCCATGGCTATCTGTCTGAACAAGGAGCGCTTCGGCGAACTGGTGGATCCCTTCAACGGCATTGCCGACCTGGAGGACGGCATCATCGCCACGCCCTTAGATCCTGAGATCACCTTCAGCGACGACCCGCTGCGCATGATGCGCTGCATCCGCTTTGCCACCCAGCTGAACTTCCAGATAGAACCCGAGACCTTCGACGCCCTGACACGCATGGCAGAGCGCATCAAGATTGTCAGTGGCGAGCGCATCGAGGTGGAGCTGAACAAAATCATGATGGCGCCCCACCCCAGCATCGGCTTCGAATACCTGCAGCGCTCCGGACTGCTGCAGATCATCCTGCCCGAACTGGCAGCCCTCGACATTGTGGAGAAGCGCGACGGACGGGCGCATAAGAACAACTTCTACCACACACTGGAAGTCTTGGAGAACGTCTGTCGAACTCCCGTACCCAACACCCATCACCCATCACCCAACACCCAGCTCTGGCTCCGCTGGGCAGCCCTGCTGCACGACATCGGCAAGACGAAGTCGAAGCGCTGGGAACCGGGCATCGGCTGGACGTTCCACAACCATAACATCATCGGTGCCAAGATGGTGCCGAACATCTTCCGCCGCCTGAAGCTCCCCATGGGTTCGGAGATGAAGTACGTGCAGAAGCTCGTCGATTTGCACATGCGACCACAGGTCATTGCCGACAACGAGGTGACAGACTCTGCCGTGCGACGACTGCTGAGCGATGCCGGCGACGACATCGACGACCTGATGGTGCTCTGCGAGGCGGACATCACGTCGAAGAACGAGGTGAAGAAGAAGATGTTCCTCGAGAACTTCCGCATGGTACGCGAGAAACTTGCCGACCTGCAGGAGAAGGACTACAAGCGACTGCTGCAGCCCGTCATCGACGGCAACGAAATCATGGAACTGTTCCACCTGAAGCCCTCGCGCGAGGTGGGCATCCTCAAGCAGTACCTGAAGGATGCCGTCCTCGACAACAAGGTGGATAATGAGCGCGAACCGCTCATGCGCCTGCTCATGGAAAAGGCAAGGGAGTTAGGAATGTCAATACGTTAACGTTAATCCAGCAATAAACCAAGTTCCGGGCTGCGGCACGTTGCCGTAGTCGATGCTATGGCTGCCGAACAGGTTGTTCAGCTCCGCATAGACGCTATACTGGTTGGCATTCCACGCCAGACGGGTATCCACCACGTCGTAGGTATGATATGGCTCTACCCCGCCTTCCGTCGTCGTATAGCTGCCAGTACGCTTCTGCAGACGGTACTTCACTCCCCAGTCCAAACAACTTACCAAATGCAACTGCAGCTGTGCCACGAACTTATGGCGCAGGTACTCCAGCTTCGACTGCGTCAGCAGCGGTGTCTCACGCTTGCTCTGGTCGATGTAGTTGTAGGCGACGCTGAACGACGACTGGCGCCAGCCCATCAGCTGCTCCAGGTTCAGGCGCACAGAGGTCTCCACGCCCACGCTGTTTACCTTGGTATGGTTCACACTCTCCCAGATGGGATTAGCTGCCGTGGGGTCCAGCACCCAGTCAATCATGTTGCGCAGATGGTGGTAATACACGGCAGCCTGTGCCGTAACGACGGGTGTCATCCACTTCACACCGCCTTCCACGGCATGCAGTTCCTCGGGTTTCAGATGCTTGTCGGCCTTATGTCCGCCGACGCTGTAGTACAGCTCCGTAAACGACGGCATGCGCAGCGACGAGTTGTAGGAGGCATACACCTTCCAGTCCTTGCCGATACGGTAGCTGGCATCGACACCGGGATAGACCGTAAAGGGCATCTCGTTCCACGTGTTCTTCACCGCCACGAGTCCTGCCGACAGTGTGAAGCGTCGCAGCAGCACGTTATGCTCCAAGTGGAACGAGAGGTTCGAGCGGTTCAGTCCCACCCGGTAGTGGTCGTGCGGACGGTGCAGCGGTTCGCCGAGGTTGGTACTGACGATGTCCTCGTTGCGGAACTCGGCACCGAAGGCAGTACGCCCTAACAGCCAGTCGAAGTAGCTGTTCAGATTGATGCCGAAGACATCGGTGCGGTGATGGTTAAAGGGAACCTTGTCCGCCATACCGCGTATCAGTTCGAAACGGTCGTACGAGCGGTTCCAATAGACGGAAGGCTGGAAGTGCAGGCGTCCCTTCGTCTCGCCCTGCAAGGCGGTGTACCACTTCAGGGTACGCTCGTACTGCTCGTCGTACTTCGCACTGTAGAACGTGTTCGAGCCAAAACCCTTGACCGACAAGCCAGCATGTGCGTTCACGCGGAAGTCGGCAGCATCGTATGCTCCCTGCCAGAACGCCTTGCCGCCACGGTAGTCGCTGTTCAGGGCTCCGGACTTCGCACGCTGGTAACCGTCGGAGCGGGTGTAGCTGGCACTGAGAGAGGAGCCCACCCCTGACCCCTCCCAAAGGGAGGGGAGGCTGACACGTCCTGCAGCGGAGAGATAGCCAAAGGATCCGCCTTCCAAGCGTGCCAGCACATTACTTTCCCTCCCTTGGGGAGGGGTCAGGGGTAGGCTCTTCGTCACAATATTCACTGCTCCCACCAGCGACGACGTGCCATAGACACGTCCTGCAGGCCCCTCGAGCACCTCGATGCGGACGATGTCGCTGACGTCGCACGGCAGGTCGAAGGCATTATGGCCCGTCTGGGGGTCACAGATGTTGATGCCGTTCAGCAGGATGGCTATCTGCTCACTGCAGCTGCCTCGAATGCCGATGTCTGTCTGGGCACCGAGGGGTCCGCGCTGACGGACGTCAACGCCTACGGCATACTTCAATAAGTCGTTAATACTTTGTACTGGCGCCGCCTGAATGTCCTCGCGACTCAGTACAGTGACCATTCTCGCTGCTTGTCCAAGTGCAAGCGGTGCGCGCGACCCCGTGACCTCGAGGTCGTCGAGCGTCACCTCCTTGTCGGTGCTCAGGCTGTCGGCAGTGGTGCTGACGGCAGAACCGTCAGCCACACGGTTGTCATCACTGGCGGCAATAGCCGTCTGCTGGGTGGCAACACTCAGCACACCAATGGTGACGACGCGTCCCAAGCAGGCAAAGAGGGCATAGCCCTTCCGCGAAAACTGGCGGAAGCGGAGTGCCTTGCGCTGATTGAAAAGTGGTTTATACATCGTGTTTATATTAAAAAGCCGTGCAAAGGTACAAAAAAAAGTGAAAAGTGAAAAGTGAAAAGTGAAAAAGATTTTGTAATTTTGCAGCGATTATGAAAGATTCCATACTGATATTAAGCGGTGGTGTCGATTCCACCACCCTGCTGTACGACGAGCAGGAGCGCATCGCCCTGGCCGTCTCGTTCGACTACGGTTCGAAGCATAACGCCCGTGAGATTCCCTTTGCCAAGAAGCATTGCGAGCGACTGGGCATCCGCCATATCACCATTCCCCTGGACTTTATGACGAAATATTTCAAGAGCTCGCTATTGGAGGGTGGCGAGGACATTCCCGAAGGCCACTATGCCGATGACAACATGCGGTCAACGGTGGTTCCCTTCCGCAACGGCATCATGCTCTCTATCGCCGTGGGCATTGCCGAGTCGAACGGTCTGCAGTACGTCATGATGGCCAACCACGGCGGCGACCACACCATCTACCCCGACTGCACCCCGCAGTTTGTCGAGGCCTTCGACCAGGCTGCCTCCGCCGGCACCTTCGTGCGCGTACACCTGCGCTCACCTTATACCAATATTACTAAGGCAGACATCGCCCGTCGTGGCAAGGCATTAGGCATCGACTATGGCGAGACGTGGTCGTGCTATGTCGGTGGCGACAAGCACTGTGGCCGCTGCGGCACGTGTGTGGAGCGTCGCGAAGCCTTCGCTGCCGCCGGCATCGACGACCCTACGGAGTACGAAGAGGAGTAGTAAAAAGATGTATCACGGCTGCATAGACAGAGGGCTATTCGACCTTAATTTATATATCCATTTTTGCGTAGCCAAATAGGAAAGAAGTAATCATACACGTAGTATTCATTATGCTCAAATGTAATGAAATCCTTCTCTAACAAGCCTCTGACGGCCGAAACGACAGAACTCGAGGAGTTAAGGCGGTATTTGCGTACGAACTGACTACTGGAAATGCTTTTAGCACGCCCCTCCATTGCTATAGCCAAAAAAGTGACACGTTGTTTTTCAGACATCTGACTGAAGAGTGTCTCATAATGCTCTGAATTAAGGTTGATAATAAAATCTATGGCTTCTTCTATCATATCAACTGTACAGTGTTCCCCTTTCGGAGTATTCATGAACAATACATTCATCATTCTTTGCAGATAGGCAGTAACACCATCAAAGCGCTGGTACACCTGTTCTACGACATCAGCGTCAAGTATCTTATCGTACATAGCAAATTGACGGACTGCGAACTCCGAGTATTTGTCTTTCGAAATAGCATCGAGTCCCATTGTTACCACCGACTGATAAAAGGGACGTAAAGGCGATAGGAATATTTCTGTCATCAGGTGCCGCTTCGAACCACAGAACAGAAATGTAGCATTCGGACATCGCTGTATATGTGTCCTTAATGCTGCTTCAACATTCTCTCCGTCCGGATATTCAGTAATCTTCTGGAATTCATCAATAGCTACCAGACATGGTTTGTCGGCAGAACCCAGATAAGTAAATATCTCCTCCAGTGTAGTTGTTGGATTGATATAGTTGCCAATACCAATTCCCCATACGGGATTCCCGTTGATGTCGAAAGATATCTGTTGCTGTACAGATTTAATGGTATGATAGAAACCTTCCCATACCTTTTTTCCCAACGGTTTCAGTTCTTCAAAGATTGCTCTGCCAAACACTTCCACGAAGTCTGCAAGAGAATTGGTGGCATAGATATCAATAATAAAGGTATAGTATGCATCTTTTATCTCTGGCTGGGCAAAGCAATGGTGAATAAGGTCAGTCTTTCCAATTCTTCTGGGCGAAATCAGCGCCATATTGTTCTCATTGGTAAGCATCTTTACCAAGTCCTCGGTTTCCTTGACACGGTCACAGAAATACGCTGGACCAGCATAGCCTTTCGTTACAAACGGATTCTTCATATAGCTATTTATTTATGTATCACGGCTGCAAAGTTAGGCATTTTTTCGTAATTATCAAAAGTTTGATAATCAAAAGTTTGATAATTGTGTGTAATTGGCAATTTCGCTTCCTTTTATATATGAAGCTATGTCTCGTTACCTACAATCAGAATGTATTCCTCCATCTTATTCGGAATTTTCTGCAAAATTACAATAAATTCCGATTGTCGGTACGAATAACAAGCGGGAGACAAGCACTGTGGCCGCTGCGGCACGTGTGTGGAGCGCCGCGAAGCCTTCGCTGCCGCCGGCATCGACGATCCTACGGAGTACGAGGAGTAACCAGTCTAATAAATGCCATACTTCTCGGCAAACTGACTGACTGATATATACTCCATACTCATGGCTATCGGCAAGATTTTACACCGATTTCGCCTACAAAGGTAGTACTTTTTGCCGATACCGGCAAGATTTGAAGCAAAAAACTGATATTTATAGTGAAAGAGAGCCCCCACTCCGACATGGGGAAAAAAAAGAAACGGAGGGAAAGCCATCACTGGCCTATCCCTCCGTGGAGTCCAATTAGCGTATTGGAATAGCGTTATTTAACAATTACCTTCTTTCCATTGACGATGTAGAGACCCTTCGTGGGCTGAGCCACGCGACGACCAGAAAGGTCAAAGTACTCCGTCACATTCACCTGAGCAGCACCTGTCTTAGCTGTGCCGTAATTTTCGTGGCGGTCAGGTTAGCCTCGTTCAGTATGGTAATAAACGCATCCATCAGCTCGTAGTGCTGTGCGTTCTTCAAGCTTTTTTGCTGGGTCTTAGGAATGTACTCATAGTTACTTTGTATTTTATAATTATTGATATAATAACAATCCCGATCCCGGGATTTTTCTCCAATCAGTTTTGGATATTTCCCCGAGGTCGAGATTTCGTTCTATTCCGTTTCGGACGTTTCCCCGAGCTTGGGGATTCTCTCCTTTTCGGTTTGGATGTTTCCCCAAGCTTGGGGACGATTTATTATTCGTCGTAGTCCCAGATTATGCCGCTGCGAGAGTTGATGGTTTCGCCGCTACCGAACTCTTCACTTGAATCAATGGTGACATTCAGGTTATCGCCATCTTCTGTGATTGAGCCACAGATGATGTGTTGCAGCTCTGTACGGAAAATCACCAGGTTGGGTGCAATATATGTTTTCTTCATTGTTCTGTCCTCCTTTTTATTTGATGATTACCTTTTTTCCGTTCACGATATACAAGCCCTTCGATGGGTTAGCCACGCGGCGTCCCTGCAGGTCGTAGTAGACACTCTTGGTCGTCAGACCGTCGACTGCCTCTGGGCTGACGATAGCCGTTGTTCCGTCACCTTCGTCGAACGAGATGCTCAGGACACGGGAAGGTGTAGTACGCTTGTCGGCGATGAAGGCACGGTAGTAGGTGGTCTTCGTGTCGTCAGCCATCTTCAGCATCTTTGTGCCATTGGTGCTGATGCCGTAGTTGGTTGATGAGGCATAGTCGCCAGTGGGCACCTCATTGACGAAAGACCCGACGAACTGGATATTGTTACTAGCATCTGTTGGATAATAGTTGTTAGGAGTATCAATCTGGTTGGGAGTGCTGGCTGCAGGAATCAGATAAATGCCCTCTTCCGTAGCTTTAACAATGAATGGTGTACCGGCAGAGATAGTTTCATTAGCTTTTGCGAATGTCACTGCACCTTCGTCTGTCGCAGAACTAAACACATAAGCCGATAATCCTGTTGGCAGTTCGCTCGTTGTGATGTCGAAGGGCAGTACACAAGAATTGAAGCCTTCTACAAAATTACGAGTGTAGCTGTAGATAGGCGTAGGCGTAGATCCATTTACTTTTGTTATTGCACTACCAGGTGCTACGCCATCTTTGTAGGCTTTATAGCTGCCGTTTACTACTGTTACATAAGGAGTCATCGTGGGGAAATGCTTATAAGTGTCATTTGCTGCAAACAGCACATTACGCAGTGTACTTCCGTTAATAAAGGAATTAAGAATATCCACCTTTAAGGGAGCCTCATCCGACGGTACTGTTACGCCACGTAAGTCGAGTTCGGTATTTGTAGGAGTAGGGGTACCAATGGCCTCCATAAGCAGTTTCATGGCCTTCTCCGAAACTTCACCAGGTGTATTAGCAGCATTGATGGCAATAGTCTTGTCAGTCTTATTTTGAGAGCTATTAGCTATAAGGCGCAAATATGCTTTATAACTGGAATTCCACAAAATTTGAAAAAGCTTAACGTTATCATCTGGTAAATATTCAAGATATTTTGTCTTTAACTCTCTAATATTGTAAATGCCAATATTGTACACCGTGAACGGGTCAGTATTGTTAGTGCCATACAAAATAGTCTCAAAGAGTGTGAGTTTCATTGCGGCATCTGTCTTAAGATAGTGGTCCTTCAACGTATCTCCGTCTTTGTTTGAGTTAACAGTTAGATTATCGTTAAGGAAGCTAATCAGTGCCAACTTATGGCCATTCTGTAAGGTTATAATCTCATATTTATTATTAGCAGTTGTAGTACCAAAAGCCTTTCCGTCAAGTGTCAACGAACGAGTAACATGGTTTTTAGCATCATTACCGCTGTACTCGACAGCAATGAAAGCCTTGCCCCTCGTAATATCATAACCGCTGAAATACAAACGCATGCGGATTTGATTGCTACTATTAGGGGAGAAATTGTAGCTGCCATCAGTTTCAGGTGTAATAATTGTTTCTGAGCCTGTGACATAGCAAACCTTCGAAGCTTCCGTCAGCAGGTTGTCCTGTGCCTGCATACTAATTGCAGACATGAATAGCAGCAAAGTTGCTGATAAGAAAAGAATTGTTTTTTTCATTTTTTTTGTATTTAATTCTTGTGCCATTCAGCTATTCGTTATCGCTTTCACCAGTAACGGATAACTGTAAAGCAAGCGAGGGTACGCCCAGTCAAAGCCAGGCACTCCCTCACTATTTCGTTAATATTTTTGTCTTTCTCTCATTACTTGACAAAGATTTTCTTACCATTGACGATGTAGAGGCCCTTCGTGGGCTGAGCCACGCGGACACCCTGCAGGTTGTAGTAAACATTGTCGTTGACAGCGGGACGAGCCTCAATAGCCTGGATGGCTGTGGCAGAGCCTGTAGCCTTGTAGGTTACGGTGAACAGCGGACGAACGTCCTCCTCGCTGATGGCAGCACCCTCGTTGATAGAGGCATCCCAGTTCATAGCGGGAGCTTCCTTCTGATAGAACTGTGAGTTTTTCTCCTCGTCAGTGACCTTGGCAATGAGGATGCTGAACTTATTGGTGTTCAGCGTCTTTACGTACTCAGTCAGATCAATGGTGTTCTGCCAGGCGGCAACGGTCTGCATACTGGCGTTCAAACCAGCATTGCTGATGTTCTTTCCCAGTTGTCCGGCAATCGTGATGCTGGCAATAGGCTCTGAAGCCAACGCTGTTGTCAAGTTGTCACCCAGACTGTTCCATGTAGCATTATCGGCAGTCTCCACATACTCGGGCAGTGCATACACCTTCAGGGTGCGGTCGCCACCGTTGAATACACGGGTCATGGTGCGCAGTACGGCACTCTTCACCTCCTGACCTTCTTCAGGAGCAGTGAAGTCGAACGACATCACACCATAACTGGTGATGCCCTCGCCATAAGTCTGCATCTGCATCTGAGCCTGATTACCGAACGCGTTCGCAGGCTTGTCGGAACGTACCCAAGTGTCGCCGGTGGGCAGGCCCTTGAAGGTCTCCTGAGCGGCACCAGCCTCCTGATACTCGACGGTCAGCAGCGGACGAACATCCTCCTCGCTGATGGCAGCACCCTCGTTGATCGTGTCATCCCACTTCGTGGCAGGAGCTTCCTTCTGATAGAACTGTGAGTTTTTCTCCTCGTCAGTGACCTTGGCAATGAGGATGCTGAACTTATTGGTATTCAGCGTCTTTACGTATGCCGACAGGTCGATGGTGTTCTGCCAGGCGGCAACGGTCTGCATACTGGCGTTCAAACCAGCATTGCTGATATTCTTTCCCAGTTGTCCGGCAATGGTGATGGTAGCAATAGGCTCTGAAGCCAACGCTGTTGTCAAGTTGTCACCCAGACTGTTCCAGGTAGCATTGTCAGCAGCATCTACATACGCGGGCAGTGCATACACCTTCAAGGTGCGGTCGCCACCGTTGAAGACACGGGTCATCGTGCGCAGTACGGCACTCTTCACCTCCTGACCATCTTCAGGAGCAGTGAACTCGAACGACATCACACCGTAGCTGGTGATACCCTCGGCGTAAAGCTGCATCTGCATCTGAGCCTGATTACCAAACGCGTTCGCAGGCTTGTCAGAACGTACCCAAGTGTCGCCGGTGGGCAGACCCTTGTAAGTTGTTTGCTGGGCATAGCCAGCCACGATTCCTGTAAATGACAGGAACAAAGACATGAGTAATGTTTTCTTTTTCATCGCTAAATTCATTTAGTTGTTTTCTAATTGGTTATTATTGTTTCTATGCCATACGAATGACTTATGGCATATACGCAAAAATAATATCAGTGTTTGGGAAGGATGGCATCAGCCACGGTACGGGCAATGACTCCAGCACCCTTCGGATTGGGATGGATGCCGTCGCCGGTCATCATCTTCTGGTCGTTGACGACGCTGTGCAGGTCTATCAGCTCCAGCTGGTTCTTCCTGGCTATGTCTTCAATCATCGGGATGAGCTGTTGCGTCAGCAGCGAGTCATGCATGCCACCCTTGTCGGTATAGATGGGGATGGGTGTTGCCAGCAAGATTTGAGGCTTGGAGGACAGTGACCGCAGACTGTCAATCATCATCTGTGCATCCTCGGCAAAGCTATCGGCATAGACCCAGTTGCTGGGGCGCACATCGTTGGTGCCCAGCTTGATGATGACGATGTCGGGGCGGAAGTCCTGTGCCATCTGCCAGCACTCAGTATTCATATAGGGATAGTCGGCACGACGCATCATGGTGTAGCCCGGCATGCCGAAGTTACGCACGTAGTAGTCGTCGCCCAGCAGCTGCTGCAGTTGTGCAGGATAGCCCTGTTCCGACGCCATGTCAATGCACGAGCCACGGGTGATGCTGTTACCGATACATGCCACACGGACAGCTCCACGCTTGGGAGTCTTCAGGTCGTGCAGCCATGCCGAGAGGTCACCCAGCATCTGCTCACGGTGCTTGAACCACGTGGCAAAGCCGAAGCCGTGGCCACCGTCGGGATAGACATGCAGCGTACAAGGGTTTCCTGCCTGTCGCATAGCGGAGTAGTAGGCAATGCCATTGGTGACAGGCGGCACGATGCGGTCGTCGCTGCACAGCAGGACGATGGCTGGCGGTGTGCCCCAATGGTTGACATTCATGTTGGCCGAGAAGCGGCGCACCAACACGCTGTTGGTCTTGCGCGTTGCCAAGAAGTGATTGACGGAACCGGCATGCGATGTCTTCTCATCCATCGTGATGACGGGATAGAACAGGATACTGAAGTTGGGACGCACGGCGTAGGGAGCCAGCGTGCTGACCGTAGCCGCCAGATGGCCACCTGCCGAGAAGCCCATGATGCCTACGTCCTCGGGATTGATGCTCCAGACCTGCGCACTGTCACGAATGGTCTGCATGGCGTGGAAGGCATCGGCCAGCGGCAACTCGTAGGCGCCGTCGGGCATGCGGTACTTCAGGGTAAAGAATGCCACACCCTGCTCGTTGAACCACGGTGCCCAGTTGGTGCCCTCCTTTTCGAGCGACAACGACTGGTAGCCTCCTCCCGGGCAGGCCATCACTGCCCTACCCGTCGGATGTTCAGGCAGGAAGCAGTGCAGCTCCGACAGTCCATCTGCCGAGTTCTTGAGTACAAACGAGCGTTGGGCAACAGCAGTGAGACAGCATAGCAATGTGCATGCTGCAAACATATATCTTTTCATAGGAGATTGTTCTTAGAGCGTTATTTCTTGATTGTTTCTGCAATAATCTTGGCCATCAGTGCTGCACCGTCGGCATTGGGATGGATGTCGTCGGGCGACATCAGCTGGCGGTCAGTGAACAGCGTGTGCAGGTCTATGAGTTCCAGCTTATTCTTCTTCGCCACCTTCCGGATAGCAGGAATGACGCCGTCACGGATGTTGGCTTCGACGATATTCAGGTTGTCACGGAAGGCAGGAATAGGCGTACACAACACGATGCGGGGCTTGGAGGACAGTGCCTTCAGCTCATTGATCATCTGCTGCATATCCTGCGGGAACTCCTTGGCATATTGCCAGTTGTAGGGCTTCGAGTCGTTGGTGCCCAGCTTGATGATGACGATGTCGGGCTGGAAGTCCTTCGCCATCTGCCAGCACTCGGTCTTCATGTAGGGGTTGTTACCTTTATTTAATAAGGTATAGCCACTCATACCGAAGTTACGCACCTGGTAGCCATCACCTAACAAGCGTTGCAGCTGTGCGGGATAGCCATAGATGCCCGCCATGTCGATGCAGGCACCTCGGGTGATGCTGTTGCCAATGCAAGCCACACGGAGCGCCTCCTTCTTGGGTGCAGGCAGGCGGGTGAGCCAGCGCTGCAGATCGGTGAGCATCAGGTCATGATACTGGAACTCCTTGCTGAATCCATAGCCGTGCTGTCCTGTGGGATAGACGTGCATGGCACACGGAATACCCGTCTTGCGCAATGCCGAGTAGTAGGCAATGCCGTTGGTGACGGGCGGCACCGTGAGGTCGTCGTTCGAGAGTAGCAGGATGGTAGGAGGTGTGGCATAGTGTGTGACATGCCCCTCTGCCGACCAGTACTTGACGGTAGCGTCGTCACTCTTCTTATCGCCTAAGAAGCGACGTACCGAACCGGCGTGCGACCAGCGCTCGCTCATGGTGATGACGGGATAGACCAGTATGCTGAAGTCAGGACGGGCATCGAAGGGTGCCTTCGTGCTGACTGTTGCTGCCAGGTGTCCTCCGGCAGAGAAGCCCATGATACCCACGTCATAAGGGTTGATACCCCACACGGCAGCACTGTCGCGTACCAGTCGCATGGCATGATAGGCATCGCCCACGGGAATTTCGGGATTGCCATTAGGCATGCGGTACTTCAGCGTGAAGTAGGCAATGCCCTGTCCGTTGAACCACTCTGCCCAGTCGGTGCCTTCCTTGTCGAATGCCAATCCGCCGTAAGCACCACCGGGACACGCCACGATGGCGCGTCCCGAGGGTTGTGCGGGCAGAAAGCAATGCAGTTCCGACAGGTTGTCGCTGGAATTGCTCAGCACGAAGTGTCGTGCCGTCTGAGCCTCGGCACCCATCCATGTCAGCAGAGACAGGAGGGAAAGCAATAGTTTCTGCATAGTATGCCTGTCTGATTATTTACGGATGTTGTTCTGGTCAGCAAAGCCTTCTCCACAGTAGAGGAAGGTACCGAAACCCAGGTGAGCCACGTCGGGAGAGCCGTCGCCCTCGGGACGCCACTTGGGGTTGTCCAGTATTTCCTTGACGTACTGCATCTGCAGTCCCTTACGGTTGACGTAGTGGTTATAGCAACGCTCATAGACCGGCGAGATGAGACCACGGCGCAGGTTGTCGCGCTGACCGGAGTTGTACTGTTCCTTGTCCTGCTGGTCAATCTCGTACCAGTTGTATTTACCCGTCAGTTCGGGCATATAGTGGAACGGCACGTCATAGCCCAAGTTATACTTAGCCGTATATTCATAGCCTGACAGCAAGCGGTTGTTCAGTACGCCGTACAGGTCGGTACCCTGTTTCCAGGCTACCTCGCAAAGCATTGACATCATGCCGAGTCCCAGCTGGGCATGCGTCTGGTCACGTCCACTCTCCTGGCACTGTCCTGTCTCACCGTCGATATAGCGTGCAATGCTGCCGCTCTCATAGCAGGTGGGGTGCTGGTCCAGGTAGATCATGACCGCTTTCTTGTACATCTCCATGTTGTCCATCAGGATGCCCATGCACATATAGCTGTTCATGGCAGAGGCACCGAAGTTACCCACGGCCTTTGTCTTCGGGTCGGTACGTGCAAAGAACTTGTCGAGCACCGTGACGCACGACTCCTTCAGGAACGTGCAGGCTGCCTGGAAGTCATTCTCCGTCAATCCGGTGTCAGGCAGGTAGCGCATCAGTTCTACGGCATACACATACTTCACCACCAGGTTGCCGATAATCAGGATGTGGTCAGAGCCGCCGGGACGTCCGCTCCAGAACTCGCCTTTCGTGGTGTTGGCGTAGGCACGGATAATCTCTACCGACTTGTCGGCAAAGGCTTTCTGTCCGGTAGCAGCATACATGATGGCATTCTGGCAGGCTGCCGCCCAGTCAGCATTCACCTGATTGGTGATGTTGGGGTGCGTATCGTCCTCGTTGGAGTAGATTTCCTTGTACGGACCGTTCATGACATAGTTCGACTGTGAATACTTGTCGTCGCGGAACTTCTCAAAACCGGCATATTGCGGCTGTGCCTGCGTCTTCACAATCTGGCGCCAGCGCTCTACGTCCTGCATGTTAAAGGCCACGCCCGGATGTATGAACTTCTCTGGATAGACCACCTGTTCCTTGGGCTCTATGGGCCAGTTATCGATATCCGACGTACCGTCTTTAATCTCGTTGGTGCTGCATGCCACCAGGGCGGCGCAGGCCATGAAGAAGCCTGCTGCCTTGGTGAGGATATATTGTTTCTTATTCATGATGATACTGTTTTAGTTAATTACCCACTATTTCGTTCATTTCGTCCACGCTCTTGAAGGTGCGTATCCAGCCGATGTCGAACGTCGGTACTTCCACCTTGGTAATCTTGAAGATAAAGGCGCGGATGGGTACTACACCCTGCTCGTCACCGACGTTGGTCACTGAGCTGCAGTCGTACCACCATACCTGTGTACCGTCAGCCAGCACCTTCTTCGACATGTTCTTAGCCAGGTTGAGCGAGTTGCCCAGGTTGGCGAGGTTGAGCTGTACTACCGACCCGTCGGGCAGTGCCGAGCTGTTGAAGGCGATGACGGGATACTCCTTGAAGTTCAGGTCCATGATGTTACGTGCCGTACTGTAGCAGCGCTGCAGGTAGATTCGCTTGTCGGCACTGACGGTACATTCCATCTTGCCGTCCTTTACCTCGAAGGAGCCTAAGTTGCTGTTGATGCTCCAGCCCTCGAACAGGTTGTCGAAGTGCCAGTTATAGAAGCCCGATGCAACAGTAAGCTCAATCTCCGACTTGTTGCCAGTAGCGGTACATGTAGCGGTGATGGTAGCAGTACCGAAGCCCACGGCAGTCACTACGCCACGGTCAACGGTGAGCACCTTCGCATTGCTCGTAGCCCACTCTATGGTAGCGTCGTTCGACAGTTCAGGAGTCTTGGTATATTGCAGTACCAGCGTCTGCATCCATGACAGCGGTTCGGGATGAGGTGTCAGGCTGACGCTCTGTGCCGGTACAGACTTGACAACCTGTAACTTGTACCGTCCTACGGTGCCGCTTTTGTCGTGAGCGATGGCACTGATGGTCACCTCGCCATTCTTCAGACCCGTCACCAGACCGTTCTCATCGACAGTAGCCACGGTGGGGTCGCTGCTTTCCCATGTGAGGTAGGAATAAGTATGGTCAGCAGGCAGCAGGTCATAAGTCAGCTGCAGGTGGTCGCTCTCAAAGAGTTGCTTTTCCTGATTGTTGAACACGATGTCCGTCACCTTCACCACCTTGTCGATGACAACGACGGAGATGCTCTTCTGTGTGGCCGGTGATCCGAAGCCCACGCTGGGACATACGGTGATCGTCGTCTTGCCCAGTGCCTTGGCATGTACGGTACCGTCCTGTGCTACGGTTGCCACCGACTCGTTCGACGACTTCCACTGCAGACTGCTGAACGTAGCATTGGCAGGTGTCACTGCACATACCAATGTAGAGTCAGTGCCCATCAGCAGTGGCAGTTCAGCGCTGACCTTCAGTTCCACGCTGTTCAGCAGCTGGTTCTCTGGCAGGCCTGTGGTATAATCCTTGTCCTTGCTGCAGGAGGTCATCGTGGCTGCGATACCGCAACCCATGATAAACGCTGCAATTATCTTATTATATCTTGTATTCATAATTACTGATTTAAATTGTCAATCCTCAATTTTCAATTGTCAATTTTCAATTTTCAATTACCTTACTCCCATCCAGGGTTCTGCTTCAGGTTGGGATTCAGCTGCAGCTGGTCAACGGGCAAGGGGAAGAGATAGTTCTTCTCGCTCCATCGGCGTCCGCTCTCCAGGATAATGCATCCGTCGTTGTCCATACTCTCGGTATAGGGGCACGACGCCCATTTCGTTTCATACTCAGTACCCTTCCACTTGATACCCTTCAGGTCCATCGGCATTTCAATCTCTGCCGTTTTCCATCGCTTCAGGTCGTCCAGGCGGAAGCCTTCGTTGAAGAGTTCCACGGTACGCTCACGGCGAATCTCCTCGCGCATGTCCATGCCGTCATTGTCGCTGATGAGCTTATTGCTCAACTTAGGCATCTTCGGGTTGACGCGCAGACGCACCAGGTTCAGCGAACGGTCCAGCTCGGCATCGTCAATCTTGTCGTCGCGCTCAAACAGTGCTTCGGCATAGTTCAGCAGCACCTCGGCATAACGGATGACGGGGAAGTCGTAACCTTCGTTCTTGTCTTTCACGTCACGCTCGGTAGCCCACTTCTGGTTGTGATATCCCGTGCCGTTGGACGGCTGGAAGTTGGCGATGTAGGGGTTCTTGTCGTTGTTATCCCATGTGGTGCGGGGCTTGGTGTTGTTCCAGAAGCTGTCACCAGGTCGCATCATGGTGTTCACCATGCGGTTGTCGCGGTCAGTGTATTCATCTACCATCTGTGTGTAGCCCTTGAACTGCGGGTTGGTCACGCCGCCGTAGGTGATGGGCAGTCCGTTCTGGCAGAGGTACATGTTTGCCATCTTACGGGTAATCCAGATGGCGTTGTTCAGCGAGCTCTGCGTAATGTTCCAGCCAATGGGATATACTGCTTCGTCGTAGCGGCGAGCCAGGATATACTCCTGATTATCCTTCTTCTGCAGACCGGCAGGATTTGACTTGGCATCCTCCAGGATGAAGAGGTACTTCTGCGCCTTCTCTCCCAGTGCGGCAGGCTTGAACAGGCTGAAGGCCTTGCTGTCCATGACGCGAAGGGCTGCCTTTGCACTGAGGTCGAGCAGGTCCTTGCCACGTGAGATGTTGCCACGGAACTTCTGCCAGGTACCCTCATAGAGTGCTACTCGAGAGAGGAACGCCATGGCGGCCTCGCTACATACACGTCCCGGTGTCACCTCATTGGCTTTGGGCAGTAGGTTAGCAGCATTCTGCAGATCCTTCACAATGAAGTCGCACACCTCGCTGCGGTTATTCTGGCTGACAAACATGCGCGAGTCGTTGATGTCCATCGGTTCTGTGACGATGATGGCGTCACCATAGAGCTGCAGCAGGTCGAAGTAACAATAGGCACGGAAGAAGTATGCCTCTCCGACATACTGTTTGATATTGACAGGCGAGCCATATTCCTGTGCATTCTTCAGCAGCAGGTTACAGCGGCGGATGTGGCTATAGTTGGAGCTATAGTTGCCGTCAGCAGGCATCACGGTGTTGGTGCCGTTGCTGTAGAGGTTGCGCTTGTCCTTGTTGGTCATCAGGTCTGACAGATAGTCTGAGTGCGAGGGTTTGTCGGACTCGACGTACATGGCAGCCGAGAAGGTTCGCAGCCAGCCATAGAACTGATTGGCAAACAGTTCGTACTCTGACGGTGTGCTCCAGTAGTTGCTTTCTGCCAACTGCTCCTTGGGGTCAAGGTCCAGACAGCTGTTCATGCTGCAGAGGACACAGAGAGCACAAAGGGCTTTTACAATATATTTGGTAATCATAATTACTAATTTCTAATTACTAATTTCTAATTAAAATGTTACATTGAGTCCGAACGTTACGTTACGCGTAAAGGGATAGCGACCAAATGCAGACACGCCGCGTGATGCCTCGGGGTCCCAGCCGTCGTGAATCTTACTGGTTTCCCACAGGTCTGCACCAGAGACATAGATACGAGCCTTGCTGATGAGGTGAGTCTTCTCCAGCAGCTTGGCGGGGAAGTTATAGCCTAAGGTGATGTTCTTCAGTCGCACGTAGCTACCGTCTTCTACCGACCATGACGAGCACAGATAGTTGTAGAGGTTGATCTGCGACTGGTGCGTGTAGGTCGGATAGCGTCCGCCAGGATTGCTCTGTGACCATACGTCGCCTACCGACTGGTTGGTAGAGTTGTTGTACCATGACATCATGGGGATACGCCAGTTGTCGTTGGTGCCTTTCTTTCCGAAGTCGTCGCCACCGCGCCAGATGGTACGCTGGGCAGCACCCTGGAAGATGACGGAGAGGTCGAAGCCTTTCCACTCCACACCGAAGTTGAACGAGAACTGCACCTTGGGGTCGTCGGTACCGAGATAGACCATGTCTTCAGCCGTCAGCTTACCGTCGCCATTGACATCTTCATACATATTGTCGCCGACACGCAGGTTGCTGGGCATGCTGATGGTATTGTTGTTGCCGCCAAAGCGGTTCATGTATTTCTGCAACTGCTCTTCGTTCTGTATCTTGCCGCAATAGCGCAGACCGAAAACAGAGTTCAGGGGATAGCCCTCGCGGTTGCTGCGTACGCCAGGCTTCAGGCTACCGTCTCCACCGTTGTCCACCAGCTTGTTGGTGGTATAGGTAAAGGTACCTCCGACGTGGTACTTCACATCCCCGATTCTGTCGGACCATGTGAGGGTACCTTCCCATCCGTGGGCCTTGAAGGCGCCTCGGTTGACGGTGGGTGCGGCGTCACCTAACGTTGCGGGGAAGTTAGCAACAATCAGCATGTTGTTACAACGTTTCCAGAACACCTCGGCAGTACCCGTCAGTCGGTTGTTCAACACGCCGAAGTCCAGACCGATGTTATAGTTCTTGATGACCTCCCACGTACGGTCGGTACTGAGCAGCTTACCGTTGGTATCGACATACGACAGCTGTGAGTCGCCTACGAAGGCGCCGTTAGACAGATAGAAGTTGTAGAGCTGTACTCCATCGTAGCGGTCGATACCTCCCTGGTTACCGACGGTACCGTAGCTGAGACGGAGCTTCAGGTTGTCGAAGACACCCAGATTCTTGACAAACTTCTCCTCGCTGATGCGCCAACCGGCAGACACGCCGCCGAAGAAGGCCCAGCGGTTACCCGGCTGGAACTTGGACGAACCGTCGTAACGGAAGTTGCCCTCAAGAAGGTATCTGCCCTTGAAGTCGTAGTTCAGACGAGAATAGTAAGACATGAGAGCTTCCTGCCAGTTACGAGGTCCTTCGTTCGAAGCGTTCTTCAGGATAATTTCTCCCGAGCCGTTAATGATTTCCAGCGATGACAGGATATTGCGTGCCAAGGTCGGCGAATACTCATATTCCTTTCTGCTATACTGCAGACCAGCCATGACAGCCACGCTATGCTGTCCGAAGGTGTGATGCCAGTTTCCGTAGGCACTGGCGTTATAGAGCGTGGTCAGTGCGGTACTCTTCATGTAGTAGGTATCTTCCTGTGCAGGACGTGCCAGCGTCTGCAGCTTGGTGCCGGAGTAGTCGTAGAAGTCGATGGACAACTGCTGGGCGTCACGAATAGCCGTAGAAGAGCTGTAGCCAAAGGTTGCCACGGCATCGAAGTCGCTGTTGAACTTATATTTGAACGATTCGTTGACCGACAGTCCGATACCCTTCAGACGGTTGTCGCCACCCTTCTCGCAACGCCAGTTGGGCGATGCCCAGTTGGCCCATGCGTAGGGCTTGCCGTCGATAGTAGAAGAGGGGAATCCAGGCTGCTGTGTTCCTGCTGTCAATGCACCAGGCTCATGACCGCCGCCAGCGAGCAGCACTTCAGAAATCTGCGTGGGAGCCACCTGGTCTTGGCGATACAGCGAGATGATGGACTCCAGATCGAAATTCTTGGTGAAGTGGAAGGTGTTCGACAGTCGGAGGTTGAAGCGCTGGTTGTTGTTCTTACCCCACTTCAGGTTAGAGCCGTCGTACATATAGCGTCCCGAGAGACGATAGGTCATCTTGTCGGAACCGCCGCTGACGCTCAGGTCGTGAGCGGTCGAGACTGCCGTGCCCCACATGATCTTCTCCCAGTCGGTATCAAAGAAGACGAAGTCGTCAAGTCCTTGGAAGTTGCCGGGCGTGAAGGGATTGCCCGAGCGTTCGACGTTGATAAACCCGCCCTTGTTCTGACGGGCCAGTGCGATGTACTGCAGCCACTGGTCGTCGGCCAGTTTCTTGCCGTCGTTCAGTCGTGCCTGCTCCATGGCGTCACACCATTCGTCAAGGTTCATCAGTTTGGGCTGCAGACCTACGAACTTGGCGGTGACGGTACCGCTGTACTCTACCTTTACCTTACCCTCCTTGGCTTTCTTAGTCGTGACGAGGATGACACCACCAGCAGCCTTCGAACCATAGATGGCTGCGGAGGCATCCTTCAGGAAGTTGATAGACTCAATGTCCGATGGGTTCAGCTGTGAGAAATCTTCGCTCTCCACGCCATCGATGATGACCAGCGGCGCGGAGTTGTTTGCCGAGAAGGAACCGCGAATCTTCATGTTCCAGCTCTCTGCACCCGGGGCTGCCGAGTTACGGGTGATGATGACGCCCGGCACCTGTCCTTGCAGGGCCTGTGCGGGGTTCGACAGGGTACCCTTTCCTTGCAGCATCTTGTCATCGACGACGGTGACGGCACCGGTCAGCGACTCTTTCTTCATCGAGCCGTAACCCACGACGACGACCTCCTGCAGCTGTTCTGCGTCTTCCTTCATCGTGACGTTGATGACGCTCTTTCCTGCCACGGCGATGATCTGGTCGTTGTAGCCGATGTAGCTGAATTTCAAATTACCGTTGGCAGGAGCCTTGATGGTGTAGTTACCATCCAGATCTGTCACTGTACCGCCGGTCTGCTGACCGACTACCTGCACCGTGACTCCAATGAGTGGCTCGCCTGTGGCATCGACTACCGTACCTTTGACGGTAGTCTGGGCCCAGCCTATTGCCGTAGTGAGCAACAGACTCAGCGTAAGAAACCATTTCTTCGATTGTTTCATAGATAAGTAGGTTTTAATTAATAACGTATAAAAATAAATAATGTATTCATTTTTGTGTGTAACAATCTATCACATGCCGATAGCCTGACGTAGTCCGTCACGCACCAGGTTGCGGGTACGATAGATGCGCGACTCGACGGCACGCTTGCTGAGTCCTGTCTCCAGCACGATCTCGTCGGCGGTCTTGTCCTCGAAACGCGTCATACGGTATATCTCACAGTCTTTCTCCGACATGTGGTCCATGACAGACTGTTCAATGCTCAGAATGTCGTGTACCTCGGCATCGGTGTTGGCATAGCTGCGCTCCATCTGCCACGCCAGACTGTCGTGTACCTTATTCTTAATAGCACGGTGACGCAGGTAGTCCACGCGCTTCTGGTAAGCCATCTTGATAGCCATGCCCTTCAGCTGGTCTTCGATGATGACGTCCAGACACATGATTTTCATAAACACCTCCTGAACCATATCCTCACAGGTGTCCTCTGCGATACATGCCTGACGGAAGATGGAAAAGACTTCCTGTCGGATTTGCTGGTAGAGCTGTCCGATGATTCTGCGGTTTTCTTGTTCGATTGTAGTCATAAACGTTGAGTTTTTAGATAGATTTCTGCGGCAAAGATAGGACAAAAAAAGGCTGCAAGCAAGTTTTTCGCTCTTGCTTGCAGCCAAATGGTTTTGCAGTCAGTCCAAATGATTCATGTTGCTGAGAAACAGCAACATACAAAACAGTCCGTCTAATTTAGAAAAGCCGCATATACTATTATGACGTCACGTCAGCGCATTTTTGACGCCTTGTTTCTTGAGATATTCTGCGGGCGTCATGCTCTCCACTTTGCGGAATGTCGAGAAGAAGTTCGAACGCTTGAAACCGCACTGTTCGGAGAGTGCCGTGATGGTATAGCGCTTGTATTCGCCGGCGGCGATGAGTCGTTTGAACTCGTCTAACCGGTACTGGTTGATGAAGTCGTAGTAGTTCTGTCCCAGGTAGAGGTTGAAGACCTGTGAGAGCTTGGGTGCCGAGAGGTGCAGCACGTCGGCGAGGTCTTTCATCTTCAGCTCCTGGTTGGTGTAGATGCGCTCGCGCTCGATATATTCCTTCATGCGGTTCACGACGTCAGCGCACTCCGCCTCGTCGATTTTCACCTTCTGGTATTTGTCAGAGGTGAGAGGTGAGAGTTGAGGGGTGAGAGATATGTCCTGCAGTTGTTCTTCCACTTCTACCAGTGCGTCTTCTATCTCGTTGCGCTCAGTGAGCAGCACCTTGGTGTTCTTACGATAGCGCCACCACAGCCACAACAGCACGAGAGCGACGATAAACAGCACCAGTTCCACGTAGGCGGCAACCGAAGGTACTACTGTCAGCTGATAGGCGGTTTCTGTTCCCTCTACACCGGCCATGCGCACCGTCAGCTGATGGGTGCCCATCAGCAGGCGTCGAACGTCGATGGGCTGTCCGTTGGTCACCAGCTGCCACGGGCCTCCATCTACACGGTATTCGTAGAAGCGGTTGCGCTGGCGGGCATAGTCCAGCAACACGGGTTCGGCCTGTAGCACCTGCGACGTGAAGTTCCACGTCAGCCGTATCTCGCCCTGTTCCGCCATCCTGCTCATGTCGGCAATGGACATCAGGTCACTGTTCACGCGGATGTTGTAGAGCGAGACGTGGTAGTTGCTATGCCCTGTCCACTGGCGCAGCGAGTCGCTCGTGGCTCGGTAGAGGCCCTGCGACGTACATATCCACAGCGTAGAGTCGCTGTCGAGCATCATCTCGCTGATATGGCTTTCGGGCAGTCCCTCACCCTCGCCTATCTGTATGAGGCTGTGACCCTCGTAGTCCATGCCTAACAGGCCGTACTCGGAGCCTAACCACAGCCGCCCGCGTCCGTCGTCCACCATGCTGCGACACCAGCGGTCGGTCAGCATGACGGGCAGCGGCACCTCACCGTAGCGTGCCATCTTGGGGGCGGTATAGAACAGCTGTGGACCGTTGCGCATATACACCAGGCCGTTGCTGCCAAGGATGCCGCGCAGATAGGGTTCGCGCTGGAAGAAATCCTCGGGGAAGTTGACATCGACGACATCGTGACTGACACTGCTATATACCGACAGTCCGTTGGCACCTGCCAGCCAGGCATTGCCTTCGTCGTCGAAGGTGATGTCGATGATGCTGCCGCCCTTGATGCGCGAATTCTGCTCTGTCAGCTGACGGACGGTACCCGTAACGGAAGTGACGGGAGTGGTGGCAGCAGCGGGCTGGATGATGAACAGGCCGTCGCTACAGCCTATCCACAGTGAACTGTCGGGAGCCACCTGGATGTCGCCCACTGCTGTGCGTTCGAGCAATGGCGACCACGGCTGCTGACTCAGCGCACCGGTCTGGCCATCGAGCAGGCGTATGCCTCCGTCGTACATACCTATGACGTAGTGGCCCTGCCACCACTGGATGTTGTTCACGATGTGGCCGCCCAGCATCTGGGGCGAATAGTAGCGGCGCTCATGGCGACTTTCGTCCACCAACCACAGGCCGTCCTGCAGTCCTAATAGTGTTTTACTGCCTCGGCGCAGGAAGCTGCGCACGTTCATGCCCCGGGTAGAAAAGCCGTCGGGGGCATAGGGACGGAACAGTCGGCTGTTGTGCGGACGGTAAACGAGTCCGTGGCGGACGGTACCGAACCAGTCGATGCCGTTGCTGTCACGGTAATAGACATAGAGTGCATTGGTGGGCAGGCGGTACTCCTCGTCGATGTCGGTAGAGTATCTGCTTACCACTTGCTCTGTCCTCGGGTCAATGAGGTAGGCACCGGCACCGTCCGTGGCAACGGATATCAGGTTATCGCAGGTTCGCCTCACCATATTCACGATAGTGCCACCCAAAGGCAGCTGATGGGCCTGGCGTGTCGCAGGGTTATAGACATACAGGCCGTCTCCGCGTGTAGCGATATAGAACAGTCCGTTCACCATGGCAAACTGGTAAAGTCGCCGTTTGCCTCCCATAGGTTTCACGAGGTCGTGGGTCGTTATGCGTCCCGTGCGAGGGTCGTAGCTGTTCAGGTTGTGACGCCCCAGGAACCACACGGTACCATCGGTGGCCTGCTGGTAGTAGCGCGCCACATTGTCCAGTCCCTTCCTGCCGGCTCCTAAGTCCTGATGAATCAGCTGCTGACCGTCGAAGAACATGAAGCCCTGTTCGCTGCCAATGAACACCGTGTCGCCCACGGCCAGCAGGCTGATGGCACTCTCCACCTCGGGCAGCACGCGCTGAAAACGTCCGCTGGCAGCCGTCAACTGATACACACCGCCCTCGGTAGCAGCATAGATACCGTGGCAACGCGTCTCACAGAGGCTCCGCACCTCCAGTACCCTACCCTTTTCGTTCTGGATACGCAGCGTCAGCAGGTTTCTGCCGTCAAAGACGCTGACACCTCCTGTCGTGGCTATCCATGTGTAGCCGTCGCGGTCGGTCATGATGTCGAGCACCGTCTCGCCCGACAGTCCGTCGGCCAGCGACACGTTGACCAGCGCGCCATCGTCGGAAGGCATCGCCACCACTGGTATTTCCGTCAGCAGACAGCACACCGCACACAGCAACAGGTATCGTAGTTTGAGTAGCATTGTCAGTCGTTCTTCATCAATATCCCTGCAAAAGTACAAAAAATCCCCGAACCGTGCAAGCGATTCGGGTTTTTTTTCCTTTAGAGATCCTTGTATTCCTCTTGGGCGTCGAAGCAGGGGCAGTCCTTGACCTTTGGTCGAGCCTGCTCACGCTCGGCAGAGTCGATGCGAGCATCGCTCTGCCCTCGCTTAATCGCAGCCTTGTGGACGTTGGGGAGGTCGCGGTGACCGAGGATGACGGCCTCGGGGTAGTCGATGCGGAGCGACTTGAGCAGGGCGTGCAGAGCGGCTTTCTGCGCTGTAGTGCGCGTGTCCTTGGGACGGCCCTGGGCGTCGAGACCGCCCTCGTAGCAGATGCCGATGCTGTGCTGGTTGTAGTGGCGGGCATGGGCGCCGGGGAGGTTCTCGTGGCGCGTCTGGTACAACTGACCGTCGCGCTCAATGTAGTAGTGGTAGCCGGTGAAGCCGAAGCGGCTGTCGTGGCAGGCGATGAGCGAGGTGACGGGGAACGGCCGGTTCTCGCGGGTCGCCGAGCAGTGAATAACGATTAAGTCAATTTTTCGCATAGTTTTTTAATTTTTGGAACACAAAGACACAAAGACACAAAGATTAAATGAGAAATGAGGAATGAGAAATTATGATTACCTTTAAAATAAAAACTTTGTGTCTTTGTGTCTTTGTGTTTTAATTAATTATTACGGCTGCGTGGTGGTGTTGCCCTTGTCATCGACGGCCTTGGCCTTCTTCATGGAGGCCTCGAGGTTCAGGTTCTTGGCCATGAGCTCGCCGGTGGCACGGGCGCGGAACTTGACGCCCTCGATGTTCTGGGTGACGGTGAACTCGTCTTCTGACTCTGCACCGCCCTTGCGGTTCTTGATGCCCAGGGAGAAGATGGCGAGGTCGTCAATCTTGACGTTCTTACCCTCGAGGAGCAGCTCCTTGATACAGTTGATCATGTCGGTGAGCAGGCCCTTGATGACGCCTGCAGAGAAGGGGGTGTTGTGACTGGCCATGTGCTTGGCGAGGTTTGACAGGTTGACGGTCTCCTCCACGACGGGATAGGCGAACCAACGGTTGAAGACGGGTGACTGGTCGTTCTTGATTTTTCTGAGAATGTAACGAATCATTGTGAATAGATTAAAGATTAAAGATTAAAGATGAAAGATGAAAAATTAAAATGAGAAGATTTTAAACTGTAAACTGTAAACAGTAAACATGAAAGAGAGGGGGAGGCTGCGCGCGGGGCCTGTCGTCACTCTCTTGATCTCAATTGCAAAGGTACAACATTCTCAGGGGGCGTTGTCCGACAAGTGCAGACTAAGGTAGGTCTATGCAGAATTTGGTTGACAAAAAGGCGACTATGTGGGGAGGAAGTAGCTTCATCTTGCGTGTCATGCCCATCTCTTGCAGTTCTTTGCGATAGGGTTGGCACCAGCGGTGAAGGGTTCGCAGATTGACGCCTGCGGCGTCGGCGAGTTCTTGCTTTAGCATTGCTTTCATAAAAGTATGGTGGTTTTTGTAAAAAAGTGATATGTTTTTTAGTGAAAAGTATATGAGTTTTGATCAAAAAGTCATATTGTTTTCATAATACTTGTAAACTGATAAATGGGTTGTTTTTCATATTTAGGGTGGAGATGGTGAGGAGGGTGGAGATAAAAATGAAGATTTCTACGCGTACCGCGCACGGTACGCGAGGGGTCTTAGAAAACTGCCCCACCATCTCCACCATCTCCACCCTCAACGGTCTGTCGCATGACACGCATCTCATCGCCCGAGCGGCGCACAACGAGATAATGGCGCGAGCCTTTGATGGTCACGTACCGATAACCCAGTGCCACGAAGGCACGGCCCAGGATGACAGCGCTCAGCTTTTGGGTGATATTAGCACCGACAATCTGCAGCGCCAGGGCAGCAGGAATCTTCTCCGCAGGCTCCTTGCCCTCCGGACGGCGGAAGTACTGGTCGATGAGCTCCTTCTCCAACGACGGCGTCTCGAACTGTTCGTTATGACGGGCCAGACGCCGCACCTCGTCAGCGTCGAACCAGTAGCGGAAACCCTGACGGTACAGGGCATACGCCTGACTGTAGATACCCACATAGTCGAACGGCGACGAGCGCGGCGAGTCGATGCTGCTCACCTCGAACGGCAGCCACCGGCGGTTGCCCGTCGTGTCGCTGAGGAACTGCACGTTGTTGCCCGTGCCGCAGAACGACGCGA
>JAEEGH010001276.1_pt1 | contig 73676 bp, 60 predicted proteins | sample 9134181 | NCBI WGS metagenome assembly JAEEGH01 (sample SAMN16246544, study PRJNA631951) | gut metagenome | biome: gut microbiome; feature: rumen; material: DP-attached | host: Bos | place: Iran: Karaj | collected 2018-10 | reverse complement strand
CCAGAAACGGCAAATTGCAAATTGCACTTTTTTGTACCTTTCAACTTCAGGGCATAATCGTTTCTACCTGTGTTACAGATACTTATAAAGTTCTCAAACACTTCCACATGAATTCTTCACCTATTGATGTCACAGAGTTTGGTATGTCAACACTTGTCAAACTGGTACAATAATTAAAAGCACCCTTACCAATGCTTGTCACAGAGTTTGGAATGTAAACACTTGTCAGGCTGGTACATTTTTGAAAGGCATAATCTCCTATTGTCGTAAAAGTGTTAGGAATAACAAGTTCATCTACCTTCTCCCCATTTACATACAGATTATAATTAGATCCCCAAAACCGATTAAAACTAATGTTGTTCCAGGCTTCTAAATCTGAAATCTTAATGTTTGTGGCATAGTTGGATACTCCAGCAGCCCCAAAAGCACCAAAGTCAATGAAATTCACAGAACTTGGTATGGTCACGTCCGTCGTTGAACTGACATATATTGAACAATCTCGGAAAGCATATTCACCTATAGTAGTCACACCCTCTGGAATAATTACACTCGTCAACCTCTTGCAGCCATAAAACGCATAATCCCCTATAGCAGTCACAGAACTCGGTATTGTTACAGCTGACAATCCGATACAATTATAAAAACCGTCAATTGTTGTCAGTCCTGTAAAATAGCGTAATTCGTTAAATGTCCAATTGTCATTGTTATTTTTAAATACATTGCCAAGACTTGTTACGGCCTCTGCCTCAGATACAGATAATTCACCATCTCCATTCGTGTCCCAGTTAGCTACACATAGAGCCTTCACATTTGAATAGCTAAATGATATGATTTCGTCAATCTTACCAAACTTGCCCCATACTCTATGGGCTTCGTATGCAGCCTTACTACCTTCTGGGACATATAAGGTGGCATTATCAAGATTGCAGTTTTTAAAAGCATCTGTTCCTATTGAAGGAGGAGTTGCTCTTCTTACAGTCATGCTTGTCAAGCTTGTACAGTTACGAAATGCATCGTCTCCAATATCAATCACGGAGCTCGGGATTGTCAAATTCGATAAACTTGAGCAGTTCTCGAATACATAACCACCGATGTATTGAACAGAACTAGGTATGGTAACCCCTTCCAATCCAGTACAATCTTTAAATGCATGAAAATCTATTCTTGTAACACTATACTCGTATCCATCAGGAGCAGAAACGGAAGAAGGTATCGTTACAAAGCCTGAATAGTCATTGTAATCAGGGGCTTCATCATCATCATCGTAATCATTTAAGGTGACCCATACCTCATGATTCGAAAGATAATTTTCACTGTAGTAGTAATAGATTCTAGTACCCTGGCTGTTTTCTAAAGAAAAATCATGGGCAAAGAGTTTCTGGCTAACCATGCTAATGGAAAGAGTCAAAAACAGAATAATGTTTAGCCGTTTCATAGTCATTATTATATTAGTTATTATTTCTTTGTTACTTCTTTCTTACAGAAATCTTGTTTCGCAATATAGCAAAGCAAATCCTCTATCAAATAGGATTCAAAATAGATCAAAGCGCTAAAGTGTTTGCTGAATTCGTTGGTTGGAACCTTAATATTCCAATCAGTTGGTTTGTATGAAACCAATTTCGCCTGATACAAATACCTATAGACCACCCTTGGTTTTGCATGGATGTAGACATTGTTACGAGGCATAAGGTGCAATTTTTCTCTTGCAATTACAAGGCGCAGCGCAACGTCATAGATGGTAAGCTGATTGATGTATGGTCTTCGCAGCCACTGGGCGATGTTGTCATACAATTCTTCAAAAGAGTTGAAGGAATCTAATGGCATCTCCCATATCCGATGGCTGATAATGTCTGCAATAGCTCCATCATAGATATCCTTATGAAGTCTTAAATACCATTGATGGCATCCTTTGCACCAACCATTCACGTCAAACAAGAGCACTTTGGCTTTCTCTTCATCAGACAAGGGCGAAGCAAGTAATTGCTTCAACCGTTTGTTGTGATTCTCTACCTCAGGATAAACGACCTCGTTGTACTCCTTAATTCGTTGTCTTAAAATCATAGACTTTGTTTTAGGTTTCTCATACATACAAAGAGTGTGAGCCTTCTTGCATTCTTAGCTAGAAGGTTCTGGAATACCTGTGTACGTCAGAATGAAAATCAGCTCACACCTGCAGGTATATATGTGAGCTGACTCCATAGCGGAGTGAGCAGTATATATGCTACTGCAGGAGAAACAGCTTTCAGTCTTCTCGCCCGTACACAGTGAATTTTCCAGATTCTCTAGCGGGTCAAAGCTTAATCGCTCTCCTCAATGTACGTCGCTGTTTTCTCTCAGCGACGGGGCAAAGATAGGAATTATTTTTGAAACTTCCAAGAAAAACAACAAAAAAACTCCGAAGCGGCGGGCTTCGGAGTATTGTTATCAGACGACAAGAATCAAATGGTTAATTATTTATTAATCCGCTGTATCTTCATATCACCCGGTTTGTAGAGCAGCCCCGTGCAGGTGTTGGCAGCAGCTTTGTAAGTCTTCAGTTCCAGCTTGTTCCAGTTAATCTGGTCCGTGCGCTGTGCCAAAGGAGCGTGAGGGATGATGCTACCATCACGAACGAGAATGATGGCGGGAATCCGGCCTGCCTCGATGGTCTGGTAACCACCGTCGTACACCTTGCCACTCTGGTAGTCAATCCACTTTCCCTTTGGCAGATAGACGTCGCGGCTATTACCCGACTCCATCAACGGCGCCACGAGCATCTGTGAGCCGAACATATACTCATCCTCCACGTGCCAAGCCCCTTTGTCCTCTGGGAACTCCACAAACAGCGCACGCACCATAGGCAGGCCGCGCTCAGAGCAATCCTTAGCTTGGGCATATACGTAAGGCATTAGCTTGTATTTCATCTCGGCGCAGTCGCGGAACGCCTTCGTAAACGACTCGCTGATAAGCCAAGGCTCTGTGGGAGGTGCACCGTGGGCACGGGTGTGACTTGACAGGAAGCCAAAGGGCAGCCAACGGCGATAGATGTCCTCAGGCGAGGCGGTCACGAAGCCGCCCATATCGTGACTCCAGAACGAGAATCCGCTGAGGCCGAAGCTCAGTCCGCCGCGTAGGTCGCCCAACATACCGATATTGTTGGTGGCTGCATCGCCGCCCCAGTGGAGGGCATAGCGCTGAGATCCTGCCCAGGCCGATCGTGCCCAGATGATGCCCTCACCGGGATGGGAGCGTTCCACTTGATCCCAAAGCGCCTTGTTGTAGCGCAGCGGATAGAGGTTGTGCTCGTAGAGTCCACCCTTGCCGCTATGATAGAAGCCGTTGTAGGGCGCGGCCTCACCGAAATCGCACTTGATGGTAGAGACGCCCTGACGCATGAGCCCCTCAATCTTTGACTGATACCAACGAACGGTCTCGGGGTTCGAAAAGTCGAGCACAGCATCCTCCACAGGCATACCGCCAGCGGCGTTCTTTACATGCATACCCTTTTCGATAATCTCTGGGAAGAAACGGTTCTTCGGTGTGAAGTACGGCAACTGCCACAGACAGGTGTGGAAGCCGTCCTTCGCCAGTTGTTTCAACATACCGACGGGATCGGGGAAACGGTCCTTAGAAAACTCGTAGTCGCATTGCCAATCGACCCCGAACCAGCCTGTATCGAAATGAATGACGTCGGCAGGGATCTTGTGGGCGCGCAGCTGACGGGCAATCTCCAAGCCTTCCTCCTGAGAGAAATAGGTGATGCGGCTCATCCAGGTGCCAAAGCTCCAGAGGGGCAGCATGGGCGATTTACCCGTAATCTCGGTGTATTCATAGAGAATATCCTTCGGCTCACCAAAGAATATGAAGAAGTCCATCTGCTCATCGGCCATGAACAGGCGCTGGGCACCGATGTACGATGCACCGAAGTCGGCAGTCACAGGGGCCGACGTGTGCATGAAGATGCCGTAGCCGCGATTCGAGAAAAAGAATGGCACGGGCTTGTACATACCGTCGGTCTCAGGACCTTGTGGATCGGTAACGCTGAGATGCACTTTCTGTCCCACCTTGTTGAGCGAGGTGAACGACTCGCCACAGCCGTAGATACGTTCGCCTGGCGAAAGTAAAAAGACAGGATTGATGCTGCGAGAGTTGTCCGAACCACGCTTGATAAATGAGAACGGCAATAGTTTTACCTGCGTAGAATCGTTGTCAACAATGTGGCGTGTCTGCGTCAAGACCCTTCCCTTTGCATCCTTGATGACGAGGCGCCAAGGATATTTCTGTATTTCGATGCTGCCATAGTCAGAACGATAGCTAATAGTTCTACCATTGTCGGTAGTGTTCCATACGACACCTGCTCCATGAGCCTTGACCTTCGGTCGAGCCTGCTCACGCTCAATCGCAGCCTTGAAGGCGTCGCAGAACATCACGTCGTCCTGATCCTTCTCATTAGGTTCAATGGGCGTTGTCAGCATACGTACACGTACCGTTCTTGGAGAAACGAACTCTACCTTCAACTTCAACTCCGGGTCATTCTCGTAAGCAGCGTCGGGAAAGTCGAGCATCTGCATCCTCACGGGCCAGTAGCCATTGAGGTTGAATGCCTGTCGGGGCGCCATGCGATAGCGTTTCCACTGCACCCGTCCCTCGCCTTTCGCAGCATCGAAACTGACGAGCGAGTCGGCCAGGAAATAGGTATGTGACAGGTCATAGAAGTCTGTTGACATATCCTTTTGCATACCTTGCAGGTACTGCACGCCTGCATTCATCTGAATCTGTGCCATAGCAGCAGTAATGCCGCAGCTGATGAGGTATAGAGAAACTATTATCTTTTTCATAATTTCACTTTGGATGCAAAAAGACTCCGGAGCCCGCCGCTTCGGAGTCTTTGGGTGGAATATCAATGTAGGTTACATACGCTCGGGAACCTCGATGCCGAGGAGGGACATGGCGCTCTTGATGATCTTGGCGACGTTCTTGGCCAGCATCAGGCGGACGGCGCGCTTGTCAGCGTCGGGCTCGTTGAGGATGGAGTAGTCGTGGTAGAACTGGTTGAAGATCTTCGTCAGCTCGTAGCAGTAGTTGGCGATGCCCGAGGGGCTGTAGTCCTTACCTGCCTGCTCGACGGCAGCGCCGAACTCGTTCATCTTCTGGATGAGCTCGATTTCCTTTTCGCTAAGTGAAGAGTGAAGAGTGAAGAGTGAAGAATTTGCTTCCGCCGTTTCGGCCTTGCGCAGAATGGAGCGGATGCGGGCGTAGGTGTACTGGATGAAGGGACCAGTGTTGCCGTTGAAGTCGATGGACTCCTCGGGGTTGAAGAGCATATTCTTACGGGCGTCGACCTTGAGGATGAAGTACTTCAGGGCACCCATGCCGACGATGCGGGCAATCTCGCGGCGCTCGGCCTCGGTCATATCGTCGAACTTGCCCAGTTCCATCGAGGTCTTGTAGGCATCCTCGACCATCAGGGCCATCAGGTCGTCGGCATCGACGACGGTGCCCTCGCGGCTCTTCATCTTACCGTTGGGCAGCTCGACCATGCCGTAGGAGAAGTGCGTGAGCTCCTTGCCCCACTTGAAGCCGAGGCGGTCGAGGAGGATGGAGAGCACCTGAAAGTGGTAGTTCTGCTCGTTGCCCACGACGTAGATCATCTTGTCGATGGGGTAGTCCTGGAAACGCATCTCGGCGGTGCCGATGTCCTGGGTCATATAGACTGAGGTGCCGTCGGAGCGCAGCAGCAGCTTCTGGTCGAGTCCCTCGTTGGTGAGGTCGGCCCATACGGAGCCGTCCTCGTGGCGCTCGAAGAGACCCTTGGCGAGGCCTTCCTCCACCTTGGCCTTACCCTTGAGGTAGGTCTGCGACTCGTAGTAGATCTTATCGAACGAGACGCCCATCTTCTTGTAGGTCTCGTCGAAACCAGCGTACACCCAGTTGTTCATCTTCTCCCACAGGGCGCGCACCTCGGGGTCGTTCTGCTCCCACTTGACGAGCATCTCGTGGGCCTCCTTGATGAGTGGTGCCTCCTGCTTGGCCTTCTCCTCGTCCATGCCCTGGGCGACGAGCTCCTTCACCTCCTCGCGGTAGTGCTTGTCGAAGGCGACGTAGTAGTCGCCGATGAGGTGGTCGCCCTTCTTGCCACTGGACTCGGGGGTCTCGCCGTTGCCGTACTTCAGCCAGGCGAGCATCGACTTGCAGATGTGGATGCCGCGGTCGTTGACGATGTTCGTCTTCACCACCTTGTTGCCGTTAGCCTCCATAATCTGTGCCAGCGACCAGCCGAGCAGATTGTTGCGGACGTGGCCGAGGTGCAGGGGCTTGTTGGTGTTGGGCGAGCTGTACTCAATCATCACGAGGGGAGAGGCCTCGTCAGCACGCTTCGTGCCGAAGTGGTCGTCCTCGTCGATGGCCTTGAGCAACTCCAGCCAGGCACCGTCGCCGATGCTGAGGTTCAGGAAGCCCTTCACGACGTTGAACTTCTCGATGGCCGTGCAGTTGTCAACCAAGTACTGGCCAATCTCCTGGCCCGTCTGCTCGGGACTCTTCTTGGCAGCCTTTACAAAGGGGAACACCACCAACGTCAGGTTTCCCTCAAACTCACTCCTTGTCTTCTGCAACTGCAACATCTTTTCCGTTGCATCCATGCCGTAGAGGGCCTTCACGGCCTCGCCTGCGGCCTTGCTGATCAATGCTTCAATATTCATATTCTTGGAATTTTGGGTGCAAAGGTACGAAATAATTGTGAATTGTGAATTGTGAATTATGAATTATTTGTATCTTTGCAAAGAAAATGAACGTTAGAGACCGTCAGATACTGAAGATTGCGCTGCCGAGCATCGTGTCGAACATCACCGTGCCGCTGCTGGGACTCATCGATGTGGCCATCGTCGGCCACATGGGCAGCGCCGCCTATATCGGTGCGGTGGCCGTGGGGTCGATGATCTTCAACCTCATCTACTGGCTCTTCGGCTTCCTGAGGATGTCGACCAGCGGACTGACGGCGCAAGCCTACGGGCGGCACGACATGGCGGAAGTCACAAGAATACTGGTACGTTCGGGCCGCATCGCCCTCCTGACGGCCCTGGCCATCATTGTTCTGCAACTGCCATTGAAGTGGCTGATGTTCTGGCTGATGGGACCGACGACCGACGTGGCGCCCTTCGCCACGACCTATTTCCACATCGTCGTCTGGGGTGCTCCCGCCATGCTGGGACTCTATAGCCTGTCGGGCTGGTTCATCGGTATGCAGAATACCCGCATCCCGATGTTCATCAGCATCATGCAGAACGTGGTAAACATCCTGGCCAGTCTGACGCTGGTCTATGGCTTCGGCATGAAGATTGAGGGTGTCGCCTTGGGAACGGTCATCGCCCAGTATGCCGGACTGCTGGTGGCTATCGGCTTGTTGAAAAGGACCCTCCCCCGTCCCATCCCTGAATGGAGGGGCGTTGTTAGCGGGGGAAGGTCCTCCCTTTGGTCTATCAATCGCGATCTCTTCCTGCGTACCGTCTGTCTGGTGGGCGTGAACCTCTTCTTCACCTCGGCCAGCGCCCGCCAGGGGGCAGTCATCCTGTCGGTAAACACGGTGATGCTGCAGCTGTTCCTGTTCTTCTCGTACTTCATGGACGGCTTCGCCTATGCCGGCGAGGCGCTGGGCGGACGCTTCTATGGTGCCCGCGACGGGAAGGCGTTCCGCGAGACGCTGCGGCGGCTTTTCGACTGGACGCTGGTGATGACGACGGTCTTCACCCTGCTCTATATCGTCGCCGGCATAGACATCGTGAGGCTGTTGACAGACGAAGAGCAGGTGCGCGCCGTTGCCAGGGAGTATATCTGGTGGGTATGGCTCGTCCCTGCCGCCGGTGCCGCCGCCTTCATCTGGGATGGCATCTTCGTGGGCATCACCGACGGCCGCGGTATGCTCGTGGCGACGGCGCTGGCGACGCTGGCGTTTGCCGTCGTCTACCTGCTGACGAAGGACGGCCTTGGTAACGACGGGCTATGGCTGGCACAAATCGTCTATCTGGCCCTGCGCGGAATCGTCCAGACGGTGTGGTATCGGCAGCAGATAACGCGCGGAATCCTTAAATTAACTGAATAAAAGCGGCAGTTTACTGAAGTTTCTTTGCTGGTTCGGTTTTTATGTTTACCTTTGCACGCATAAAACCCAAACTATATGACGGAACTCCTGGAACAATTCCCTGCCATCACCCTTGAAGAGATGAGCGCCGTGAAACTGATGAACCGTATCGATACGAAGTTCGTCACCACGCTGCCGCAGCTGGAACGCCTGCTCGAGATGGCGCAGGGCGACTACTATGCCCAGGAGATTGGCGGTGAGCGGAATATGCTCTACGACACCACGTACTTCGACACTCGCGACTACGGGATGTACAGCGAGCACCAGCATAAGCACACCAACCGCCAGAAGATACGTTTCCGCACCTACGTCAGCAGCCACCTGCAGTTCATGGAGGTGAAGACGAAGAACAACCACGGCCGCACGAAGAAGAAGCGTATAGAGGTCGGCGACATGGACCTGACAGACCCCACGAAGCGCGAGTTCCTGGCAAAGCACCTGCGCTATGGCGTGGACACGCTGATACCTCACATGCACAACCACTTCCGCCGCATCACGTTGGTGAACAAGGCGATGACCGAGCGCCTGACCATTGACACGGCACTCCACTTCCATAACGTCGTCACCGGCCACGACCGCGACATGGGGCCGCTGGTCATCGTCGAGCTGAAGCGCGACGGACTATGTTACTCGCCCGTGCTGGAGATGCTACGCCAACTGCATATCCATCCCCACGGCTTCAGCAAATACTGTATGGGGGCCGCCATGACCAACGACCTGTTGCGCGTCAACAACTTCAAGCCGAAGCTCGGCGACGTGGAACGGATACTAAGAAATGAGAGGTAAAGAATTGAAGTATCAAAAAATAGTTAAAAGATGGACTCAACACTCCTTTCCGCAGAATTCCTGCAAACGCTCTTGAAATTCCTCATCTGCGTTGTCGTCAACTTTATCATTGTCGACCGTCTCTATTATCAGAAGAGTCACCGTCGTGACTTCTACTTCACGTTCATGCTGATGACCGTCGCCATCTACTTCCTCGTCTACTGCATGATGGGTATGGAGCGCGGCAAGGCCACGATGGGCGTCGGTCTCGGACTGTTCGGCATCTTCTCGATCATGCGCTACCGTACCGATGCCATGCCTGTCCGCGAGATGACCTACCTGTTTGTCATCATCTGTCTGTCGGTGGTCCACGCCATGGAAGAGAGCTTCTTCGAATTGGCTGTCGTCGATGTCGTGACCATCTTCGCCATCATCATTTGTGAGATGCGGCTGAAGGTGCAGCAGACGAAGCTGGTGCAGTATGACCGTATAGAACTCATCAAGCCCGAGAAGCGCCAGGAACTCATTGCCGACCTGGAGGATCGTCTCGGCCTGAAGATTATCAAGGTCGACGTCGGCGGCGTCGACTTCCTGAAGGATGCAGCCGTGTTGCGCGTGACCTACGAGGGCGATACGGCCAGTGAGGTAAATGGACAGTTTCAAGTCAGAAAATCACAATGGAGGGAAGTATGAGAAAAATAGCGATGAGAGCGGCGATTTTCGCTGTTCTGATGGGTACGTTCACCACGCTTCCCGTCAAGGCGCAGAGCGAAGGTGGCCTGCTGCTGGGTGCCGAGGTAGAGAAGAAGCTGACGAGAAAGATGAGTGTCGGCGCGGAGGCGGGTTTCCGCACCCGTAACGACTTCAAGACCGTCGACCGCTGGAGCGGCGGCGTGGCGCTGGACTATAAGATCACGAAGTGGCTGAAGGCCGACGCGGGCTACACACTGTTATACGACAATAACCGCGAGAAGATCAATACTGAGAATGGGTGGTGGAGACCGTCTTACTGGGGTACGCGCCACCGCTTCAACGCCTCGCTGACCGTCGACCATAAGTTCAGCAACAACATCCACGTGTCGCTGCGCGAGCGCTGGCAGTACACCTACCGTCCCGAGAACGACACTGAGCGCTACTACTTCTCCGACTACCCCTCAGCCAAGTGGACGGGTAGCATGGACGGCTGGACGCCTGAGGACAAGGTGCGCAAGTCGAAGAGCAAGAACCAGCTGCGCTCCCGTCTGCAACTGGAGTACGACAAGAAGGGGGCGCAGTTCAAACCCTATGCCAGCATGGAGCTGTATAACAGCCTGGGCATTGAGAAGGTTCGCTATACCCTGGGGACGGACATCAAACTCAGTAAGCAGCACTCGCTGGATGTCTACTACCGTTTCCAGGACCAGCGCCATGTCGACGAGAGCGACTATGACCCCGACATGCATTATCTGGGTGTCAGTTACAAGTTTAAATTCTAACAGACGGCAAGACTTATGAAGAAGACAAGCATATTTTCATTACTGTTTATCGGGCTGCTCGCCTTTGGATTGACGGCCTGTGAGAAGGACGACACCACCGACTTCTCGGCGTATATCAGCAATCCGCAAGAGGAAACCCCTGATCCGCAAGAAGAAACGCCGGAGGAGCCGGGCGACAGCACCGAAGTGGAACCCATCGTCGTGGCTGGCAGCGACACACTCTATATAGCCTACAACGGCGCGACGGCCACGGTGACGGGCGACGAACATGGTTACGTCAGCATCAGCGGCGCCGATGTCACCGTCAATGCCCTGGAGGCCGACACGACGATGCTCATCGTGCTGAGCGGCTCTACCACCGACGGCTCCCTGCTCGTCTACCGCCAGAAAGCCTTTACGTTACAGCTCAACGGCGTCAGCATCACCAACCCCGACGGCCCGGCCATCAACAACCAGTGTGGCAAGGCACTCTACGTGGAGTGTGTCGAGGGAACGGAGAACACCCTGACCGACGGTGAGGCATACGGCGATGCGCCCGTCAATGGCAGTGGTGAGCCGATAGACCAGAAGGGCACGTTCTTCAGCGAGGGACAGATCTACTTCGTCGGCACGGGCGCGCTGACCGTCAAGGGTAACGCCAAGAACGGCATCGCCTCCGACGACTATATCATCTTCCAGCGCGGCACCGTTACCGTCAATGTGTCGGAGACCGGTTCCAACGGTATCAAGGTGAACGACGGCATCGCCATCGAAGGCGGCACGCTGAAGATCAGCGTGGAGGCTGATGGTGCCCGTGGCATCAGGTCAGAGGCTTATACCACCGTCAGCGGTGGTTCGACGACCATCACGACCTCGGGCGACTGTAAGATTGAGACGGTGGACGGCGTCCGTGACACTACGTCGGCTGCTGGCATCAAGTGTGATAGCCTCTTTGCCATGAGCGGCGGCACGCTGACTGTCACCAGCTCGGGCGATGGCGGCAAGGGCATCAACAGCTCACAGAATGTGGAGGTGAGCGGTGGCACACTGACGGTGAAAACTACCGGGTCTAACGATGACGGCAAGCCAAAGGGTATCAAGAGCGATACGGCCATCATTGTCAGTGGTGGCTCGTTCAGCGTTGAGGTGAAGAAGAGCTGGGCCTGCGACAACGGCACCGATAGCGAGACGCCCTCCGACCACCTCACCATCGTCGGAACGCCAGCGAGCAAGTCGGTAGAAAAGAAGAAAGTGACCGTAAAATTCTGACATTGAAACAAAACCAAGATGAGAAGGAACTGCCTGCTACTAATACTGATGGCTCTGGCAACGCTGTCCGTCAGCGCTGAGGAGATAACGTGGCTTGACGTCACCAGCCGCTTCATAGAGAACTCTGACTTCAACAGCGGCAACAACGACGGCTGGACCGTCAACAGCAATGCTGGACAGAGGGCCGTGAGTGCCAAGCTGATGCGTTTCTGGAACGGCACATTCGACTTCAGCCAGCAGCTGAATCGTCTGCCAAAAGGTCGCTACCGTCTCAGTGTGCAGGGCTTCTACCGGCCAGAGGGAGACTCCGAGGAAGCCTACTGGGCACATCAGAACGGTACGGAGAGGCTGACGGCCTATCTGTATGCCGGCGAGACGCAGACGCTGCTAGTCAGCGTCTACTCAGAGGCGATGACCAGCACCGAAGGAACGCGCCAGCAGCACGATGGTAAGTTCTTCCCCGACAACAGTACCAGTGCTGCTGCCGCCTTTGCCGAAGGTCTTTATCAGGGCAACAGCATCGAGTTTGAGGCTGATGGCAGCGTGACGATAGGTATCAGGAGTGAGGAGGCAGGAACGAACAACTACTGCGCATTCGACAACTTCAAACTGGAATATGCAACCTCTATCGATGGTAAGGCATGGATAGATGTCACCGACAGGTTCCTTACCAACACGGGCTTTGCCGACAACAGCACGCAGGGCTGGACCTGGGACAGTAACGCATCGTCGCAAAAGTCCGAGTGGGACTGTATGGAGTTCTGGAACGGAAAGTTCGACATCTGGCAGACGGTATCGGACGCCCCTCAAGGAACCTACCGTCTCAGCGTGCAGGCCTTTTACCGCTGTATGGACAATGAAGGCTGGTGGGGCGGAGGCGACTATAGCAACTATGTCAACGGTGCACAGAACATCACTGGCTATATGTATGCCGGCGAGCAGTCACAGAAGCTGCGCAGCGTCTATACCGAGTCGATGAATCATTATGTCAATGGCTCTTGGGAAAAAGACGGAAGGTATTATCCTAACTCTATGGAGTCGGCTTATGCGTTCTTCGAGGAGGACCGCTACTGGAACACAATGGAGTTTGTGGGCGGCGGTACGTTCAATATCGGACTCCGCTGTCAGGACAGCGAGAGTTCCAACTGGTGTATCTTCGACAACTTCAAGCTGGAGCTCTTTACCGACATTGTCGCCATCAGCAGCATCAGTGTCAGCCTGGCATCAGCGGAACTCATATTTGGCGAGACCACGGAGGCGACAGCTACTCTTCTACCTGCTAACGCCACCCTGCCGTTCGTCGACTGGACGTCCAGCAATCCGCAGGTGGCCACCGTCGACCGTAACGGCATCGTCACGGCTGTGGGCACCGGCACCGCCGTCATCACGGCCATCGCCGGTGACGGCTCAGGTGTCGAGGGTTCGACCACCGTCAGTGTGGTGCGCAACATAGCCACCGCCGGCTCGCTGGTCATCAACGAGATCATGCCGTCGAACATCGACGAGTATATCAGCCCTGCCTTCAACTTCGATGGCTGGGTGGAACTCTATAACCCCACCGGCAAGGCTGTCGAGCTTGTCGGCGTGAAGGTCAGTGACCCTAACGGCCCGACGGCGGCGTGGACGATGCCGCAGACGATGGGTATCGTGCCGGCCAAGGGCTATCGTCTCGTGTGGTTCGATTCCAACGACGGTAATCCTAACAACGCCCCCTTCAAACTTGATACCGATGGCAGTACCATCGTTTTCACCGCTCCTGATGGTCAGGAGATAGCCCGGCAGAACTATCCGACAGCGCTGGAGCGCGTCAGCTATGCACGCTCAACGGACGTCACCGGCAGCTGGGGCTACTGTGGCGTGCCGACGCCCGGCACCTCCAACAACGGTTCGACACTGCTCACGGAGCAGTATGCCGCCCCCGTCGTCAGTCAGCCGTCACAGCTCTTCACAGGCAGCCTGAACGTCAGGGTCACCATCCCGTCGGGCTGTACGCTGCGCTATACCACCGACGGCACACTGCCTACGATGGCCAACGGCGAGACTAGTGGCAACGGACAGTTTACCATCAACGAGACGACCTCTTTCCGCTTCCGTCTTTTTGGTGCCGGCAAGCTGCCTTCGCGCGTGACCACGCGTTCCTATATATATAAAGACCGTGACTACTACCTGCCGGTGGTGTCTGTCGTCACCGACCCCGACTTCCTGTACAGTACGGACATCGGCGTCTTCGCCAAAGGTCCCAACGGACGACCCGGCCGCGGACAGAGCGACAAATGTAACTGGAACATGGACTGGGAGCGCCCGGTCAACTTCTCGTACATCACCGCCGACGGCGTGATGGCACTGAATCAGGATGTCAACCTCGAGATGTGCGGCGGCTGGAGCCGTGCGTGGACGCCCCACTCCTTCAAACTCAAGGGTAACAAGGAGATGGGCGGCGATAAGAACCTGCTGTACCCCTTCTTTGAGCAGAAACCGTATATCCGCAACCGCACGTTGCAGATACGCAACGGCGGTAACGATACCGGGGGAAGGTTCGTGGACCCGGCTCTTCAGGTCATCGCCATGTCTTCGGGTATCGACATCGACTACCAGAGCTACCAGCCTGTCCATGAGTTTATCAATGGTTCCTATATGGGTCTGCTCAACGTCCGTGAGCCCAACAACAAGCACTTCGTCTATGCCAACTACGGATGGGACGACGACGAGATAGACTTCTTCGAGATGTCGCCTGACTCCGGCTATGTGCAGATGTGTGGCACACCCGATGCCTTCAACGAACTGGTGGACGTGCTGTCGCCAGAGGCCGCCAATCCCCAGACCTATGCAGAGATCTGCCGGGTGCTCGACATCGATGAGTTCATCAACTACATGGCGTTAGAGCTGTGGCTGGGCGGCACCGACTTCCCGCAGAACAACATCAAGGCGTTCCGCCACCGTGACAACGGACGGTTCCGCTTCATACTCTTCGACCTCGACTTCGCGTTTGATACCGACAAGTACGGGAACAATCCCTTCAGTCTGTTCTTCGGGAAAGAGTATTATCAGTTCGACCAGCTGTATCCCGCATCCTTGGGACGAAGATCCGGTCAGATCCGCGTGGTGACGCTCCTCAAGAACCTGCTGAATAACGCGGACTTCCGTCGCCGTTTCATTGATACCTACTGTATCATGGGCGGTAGCGTCTTCGAGAAAGAACGCTCCTCAGCCATCATCGACGAGTTGCTCGGCGTCGTGTCGGCAGCCAATAGTTCAGCATGGAGCTCAGCCAACAATGTCAGGGATCGTCTCAATGGGCGCCTCGACCTGACGATCAGTAACATCAGAAACTACTCCGCCTTCAATCTTTCGGCCGTCCAGCCGCAGCGGGTGACGCTCAGCAGCGACACCGAGGGTGCCCGCCTGTTCATCAACAACGAGGTTGTACCCACGGGACGTTTCGACGGCCAGCTCTTCCCGCCCGTCACCCTGCGTGCCGAGGCTCCTGCCGGTTACGTCTTCAAGAGCTGGCGCCAGGCCTCTGGCAGCGAGTTGTCGTCGAACCCGAAGATCACCATGCCCAACGGCACGGTCTCCCTGACTGCCACCTTCCGACCGATGACGGCCGCCGAGAAGAAGAAGCAGGGCTTTACGCCCGTTCGTATCAACGAAATCAGCGGTGCCAACGACAGCTATATCGATGAGTATGGCAAGAAAGGCGACTGGGTGGAGCTCTACAACACGACTGCGGAGCCCGTTGACGTTGAGGGAATGTATCTCAGCGACAATGCTGACAAGCCGACGAAATACATGATTACCAAGGGCACCACCCGTGCCAATACCATTATTCCGGCCCACGGCTACCTGATTATCTGGTGTGACAAGCGCGAGACCACCGACCGGGGGCTGCACGCCTCTTTCAAGATCTCAGACGACGGCGGCGAGATGCTGCTCACGGCCAAGGACCAGAGTTGGACAGACTTCTTGGACTACGGTGCTCACGACTCCCGTACCACCATCGGCCGCTATCCTGACGGTACGGCTAATGTCTATGCTATGAACGTGGCTACCATTGGTAAGGGTAATATTCTGACGAGCTACGTCACGCCCGTGGAACAGAAGGATCGTACTGAAGTAGATCCCGTGCCTGATGATCCCGTGCCTGACGATCCCGTACCTGACGATCCCGTGCCCGATGATCCTGTGCCTGATGATCCCGTACCCGATGACCCGGTGCCTGATGATCCCGTACCCGATGATCCCGTACCCGATGACCCGGTGCCCGATGATCCCGTACCCGATGACCCGGTGCCCGACGATCCCGTACCTGATGATCCCGTGCCCGATGGCGTGATGGCTTATACAACGACAGATTTCCGCGTGGTCTACGGCTCTGGTCTGCTGCTGACGAAGAGCAGCGAGGACGGACCAGTCCTTATCGAAGTGTTCCGCAGTGACGGTCAGACGGTACTCAAGACCACTGCCAACGTCAAAAACGGTACGGCACGCGTCAGCGTAGCCACACTGCCGCAGGGGTTCTATGTGGCACGCGCCACCGACCGAAAAGGACGTAAGGTAACCTGTCGGTATGTTAAATAATTATAAAACTTCACTCTTTAGGGGGCCACGTGCCCCCTTTTTACATAAAAAGCAGTACCTTTGCAGTCCGATTATTGGGGAGAGACTTAGAATCCCCGTGGATGTAGTGTGAATAGCGGCGTCTTTGGCCGGGCGCAGTGGTTCGTGAATCGACATTCAAGCGACGTTAGACTGCTACGGAGGCACCCACCTCTGCGAGCGGTATTAATGTGTGCTGTATCGAGAAGAGTAAAACTGTTTTTTAGTAAAAAGAAAGAATTAAAAGAAATGAACACTTTGAGTTACAAGACTATTTCCGTCAACAATGAAACAGCGAAGAAGGAGTGGGTGGTTATCGACGCCACTGATCAGGTCGTCGGTCGTCTCGCCTCTAAGGTAGCTAAGCTGATTCGTGGAAAGTACAAGCCTACTTTCACCCCGCACGTTGACTGCGGTGACAATGTTATCCTTATCAACGCCGATAAGGTGGTTTTCACTGGTAAGAAGGAGACCGACAAGGTCTACACACGCTACACGGGCTATCCTGGTGGCCAGCGCTTCCAGACACCTGCCGAGCTGCGCAAGCGCAACGGTGGTGTGGAGAAGTTCCTGCGTCATGCCGTCAAGGGTATGCTCCCCAAGGGTCCTCTCGGCCGTAGCCTGCTCAACAACCTCTACATCTACGAGGGTACCGAGCATCCGCACGAGGCACAGAAGCCCAAGACAATTGATATTAACCAGTATAAATAATTGATAAGGTAAGATGGAAGTAATAAATGCAATCGGTCGTCGCAAGAGCTCAGTAGCTCGTGTGTATCTCCAGGAAGGTTCTGGTAAGATTACGATCAACAAGAAGGATTTGGAAGTTTATTTCCCCTCTGCCATCCTGCAGTACGTGGTTAAGCAGCCGCTGAACCTGCTCGAAGTGGCTGAGAAGTATGATATCAAGGTGAACCTCGACGGTGGTGGTTTCACTGGCCAGAGCCAGGCCCTGCGCATGGCTATCGCCCGTGCCCTCGTCAAGGCTAACGAAGAGGATAAGAAGAAGCTGAAGGACGCCGGTTTCCTGACACGTGATAGCCGTGAGGTAGAGCGTAAGAAGCCCGGTCAGCCGAAGGCACGTCGTCGCTTCCAGTTCAGTAAGCGTTAATCTTGAACTGAGAGTTGAGAACGGAGAAGTGAGAGGTATGATTACCTTTCTTCCGTTTGAAACTCCTATCAGGAAACTGAACAGTTTAGTATCTAAACCAATGAGACTTGTATGAGAGTTAACACGAGCAAAGGTAATCATACCTCTTAGTTCTCAATTCTCAGTTCACAATTACCCATTGGCTGATCTAACAAGATTCAACAGAAAGTAAACAACAAAAAAAGAAAAAGAAAATGGCAAGAACAAATTTTGACCAGTTGCTGCAGGCCGGCTGCCACTTCGGCCACCTGAAGCGTAAGTGGAACCCCGCTATGGCTCCCTACATCTACACCGAGCGTAACGGTATCCATATCATCGACCTCCACAAGACGGTCGCCAAGATCGACGAGTCTGCCGAGGCTCTGAAGCAGATTGCTAAGAGCGGCAAGAAAATTCTTTTCGTCGGCACTAAAAAACAGACCAAGGATGTCATCGCCGAGAAGGCTACTGGCATCAACATGCCTTACGTCATCGAGCGTTGGCCGGGCGGTATGCTCACCAACTTCCCCACCATCCGTAAGGCCGTGAAGAAGATGGCCAACATCGACAAGCTGATGAACGACGGTACCTTTGGTAACCTCTCGAAGCGCGAGCTGCTGCAGATTACCCGTCAGCGTGCCAAGCTGGAGAAGAACCTCGGTTCTATCGCCGACCTGACCCGTCTGCCGAGCGCTCTGTTCGTCGTCGACGTGATGAAGGAGCAGATTGCCGTTAAGGAGGCAAATCGTCTGGGTATCCCCGTCTTCGGTATCGTCGATACCAACAGCGACCCGAAGAACATCGACTTCGTCATCCCCGCCAACGACGACGCTAAGGACAGCGTAGAGGTCATCCTCAACGCTTGCTGCGCCGCCATCGCCGAGGGTCTCGAGGAGCGCAAGGTCGAGAAGGCTGACGAGAAGGCTGCTGACGCTCAGGAAGAGGCTGAGGTTGAGGAGAAGCCCAAGCGCACCCGCAAGCCGAAGGCCGAGGCTTCTGTTGAGGAGGCTCCCGCTGCTGAGGAGGCTGCTGCCCCCGCTGAGGAAGAGGCTCCCGCTGCAGAGTAATTAAAAAGTAAAAAGGTAAAAAAGTAAAAAGGTAAAATAATAATGGCAATTTCAATTGACGATATCAAGAAGCTTCGCGCAATGACCGGCGCTGGTCTGGCTGACGTAAAGAAGGCTCTGACCGAGGCTGAGGGCGACTTCGACAAGGCCAAGGAACTGCTCCGTGAGCGTGGTCTGGCCATCGCTGCCAAGCGCAGCGACCGTGAGACATCCAACGGTTGTGTACTCGTGAAGAAGGTGGCTGGCTTCGCCGCTACTATCGCCCTGAAGTGCGAGACCGACTTCGTGGCTAACGGTGCTGACTTCATCGCCCTGACACAGAGCGTCCTCGATGCCGCCATCGCTGCTAAGGCGAAGACCATCGACGAGGTGAAGGAGCTGACTCTGGCCGACGGCCAGAAGGTTCAGGACGCCGTTACACAGCGTTCCGGTATCACTGGTGAGAAGATGGAGCTCGATGGCTACCTGACGCTCGAAGGCGACAACGTGGAGGCTTACGACCACATGGGCAAGCACACTCTGGCTACTCTCGTTCAGCTGAACAAGGAGAACGTTGAGGTGGGTCACAAGCTCGCCATGCAGGTGGCAGCCATGAAGCCCGTTGCCCTTGACAAGGACAGCGTCGACCAGAAGATTCTCGACGAGGAGTACAAGACCGCCGTTGAGAAGACGAAGCTCGAGCAGGTAGAGAAGTTCGTGGAGATGAAGATCAAGAAGGCTGGTATCAACCCCAACCTCGTTGACTCTGAGGACCACATCGAGTCGAACATGGCCAAGGGCTGGCTCACACAGGCTCAGGCTGACGAGGCCCGTAAGATCATTGCTGACGCAAAGGTCGAGGGTGAGGCTCAGCTGAAGATGCCTATGATTGAGAACATCGCCAAGGGTCGTGTGCAGAAGTTCCTGAAGGAGAACTGCCTCGTCGACCAGGAGTTCCAGTTCGGCGACGGCGACAAGGCTACTGTTGCTCAGTGGCTCGCCCAGCAGGACAAGGAGTTGAAGATTGTGGCTTTCCGTCGCTTCACGCTGGCAGCAGAGTAAAAACAACTACGCTCCATATAAAAAGATGAGGGGTGCGCCAATAGGTGCACCCCTCATTATTTGTATTTGTTTTCCGCTTTACTCGCCGAAGATCTCCTGAAGCTTCTGGTGCAGACCCTGGGCACGCAGTCCGCGGGCAACAATCTTTCCCTGGGGATCGATGAGCAGGTTGTCGGGAATGGAGTTCACGCCGTAGATCTCCGAGGCGACTGTCTTCCAGCCCTTCAGGTCGGAGAGATGCGGCCACGGCATCTTCAGGTCGGCGATGGCCTTCACCCACGCCTCCTTCTTACTGTCGAACGACAGACCGACGATGTCGAAGCCCTTGGCATGGTATTTCTCGTAGGCAGCCACCACGTTGGGCATCTCAGCACGGCAGGGACCGCACCACGAGGCCCAGAAGTCGACGAGCACCCACTTGCCCTTGCCGACATATTCGCTCAGCTTATGCTGCTTTCCGTCAGGGTCGGCCTCCTCAAGGTCGGTGAACAGCTTGCCAATAAAAGCGGTCTTCTTGGCCTCTTCGGCCTTCTGCGCATTCATCATCGCCTGGAGCTTCTTGAGCATGGGATGGTTGGCGTAGGCGGGCTTGCTGTTCAGCGCGCTGTCCAGCTTCTCGTTTCCGAAAAGATCCACGTATTCGTCGACAAACGCCACGGGAATCATCGTTTCACGCTCGTCGCGGAAGATCTTCGTCAGCAGCGTCCTCATGTCTTCGATAATCTTGTTCATTTCTACTCTCAGCGCGTCCATCTTGCTGTTACGCTCCTCGTTGGACATCTTCTGTACGCGCCGCATAAAGGCACCGTAAGGGAGCCCAAACGCAAGATCGTAGCCCACCAGGCGCTCGTTGGCAGGTGAGCCCTTCAGTGTGCTGTCGTTCATGTTGACGGTGACGGGGATGCCGTCGTTGAAGAGTATGGTCAGCCAGTCAATGTTCTCCTGCTTCACGGCCAGGAACGCATTCTTCTCGGCACTGCCGCTGAGTACGAACTTCCCGTTCTTCACCACCGTGCTGTCCACGTTGCGATTGTCCAAACGGTCAACGAGATAGACTTTTTTCCCGTTGTCCTTACTGATACCGTTAATGGTATACTTCACTTGTTGTGCCCCGGCTGACAGTGCTGCCGTCATCAAGGCTGCGATGATAATACCTTTTTTCATATGCGTTGTAATATTTATTTCTTCTGCTAAAAAAGGGCTGCAAGTGATGAACTTACAACCCTTCTGCTTCTCAGCCTTTGTACCCAGAGCCGGGGTCGAACCGGCACGGGTTGCCCCACTGGTGTTTGAGACCAGCGCGTCTACCGATTCCGCCATCTGGGCTCGAAAAGCGTTGCAAAGGTACTAAGTTTTTCGGAAATAACAAAGAAATACGTAAAAAAACTGAAAATTCCTTGCGCATATCAGTATTATTCCGTATCTTAGTGCCCGAAAAACATTGAGTAAAACTAATCGAATGGAAAAACGTCCAAATAATTTCTGCGTCATCCTGGCTGGCGGAAAGGGAAAACGCTTGTGGCCGTCGAGTAGAGTGGAAAAACCCAAACAGTTTCTGGACTTTTTCGGAACAGGTAGGACACAGTTTCAGACGACCTACGACCGTTTCGTCAAGTTCATACCCAAAGAAAATATTTATGTATGTACCTGTAAGGAGTATCTGTCGATGGCACAGGAGCAGTTGCCTGAGCTCCCACAGAAGAATTTCCTCGTAGAACCCATCAACCGCAACACGGCACCCAGTGTGGCGTGGGCCGGTCGGCGCATCCGTCGCGAGCATGGTGCTGACGCGAACATCGTCGTTACACCTTCCGACCAGCTGGTGCTCAATGAGGAGATGTTCCGCAGGAATATCATCGATGGCCTGCAGTTCGTGTCGACACACGACATCCTGCTCACGCTGGGTGTCATCCCCACGCGTCCCGAGCCGGGCTATGGCTACATCCAGTTGGGTGAGCCGACGGAGCTGACGGACGTCTATAGGGTGCAGTCGTTCACGGAGAAGCCCGAGCGCGACTTCGCGCGTATCTTCATGGAGAGCGGCGAGTTCTACTGGAATACGGGTATCTATCTGGCAAACGTGCGCCATCTGCGCGAGGTGTTCCTGAGTCTCTTCCCTGAGCTGAACCACCGTCTTGACGACATACGCGATGACGAGAGCCTGGAGAGCGAGCTGGCCTTTGTCGATAAGTACTATCCTTCGTACCCCAACATGTCGCTCGACTACGGTGTACTGGAGCGTTCTGAGAATGTCTATGTCATGAAGTGTGACTTCGGCTGGGCGGACCTTGGCACGTGGCACGGCATCTATGAGTGTATGCAGAAGGGCCAGGAGGACAATGTCATCATCGACTCGGAGGCGTTGCTCGACAATTGCAGCAACAACATCATCAAGCTGCCCAAGGGCAAGGTGGGCGTCTTCAACGGACTCGACGGCTTCATCGTTGCCGATGAAGGCAACGTGCTGATGATCTGTAAGAAGGGCGACTCCTCGTCGCTCGTCAAGAAGTATGCCAACGAGGTGGGCATCAAGTACGGTGAGGACTATATATAATAGGTACGGAGAATAGAAAACATGATGAGTCAATAAACAAAAATCTTCAAAAATCTAACGAAAATGGCTTTCAACAGGCTTATTATCGTTAGATTTTTGAAGATTTTTGTTTCACTTAGTGTGTTACTCTTTCTGAAATGCTGTGTAGATCTTGGAAGCGATGTCCTTGAACTCGTCTTCCGTGAGCTGTAGCTTCTCGCGACGGAAGTCGACGTCGGCCTCGCTGTTCATGGGGATGAGGTGGATGTGTGCGTGGGGCACCTCCAGTCCCAGTACGACCTCTGCCACCTTCTTGCAGGGGAAGGCGCTCTTGATGGCCTTGGCGACGCGCTTGGCGAATACCTGGAACGCGGCAATCTCCTCGTCGTCCATGTCAAAGATGTAGTCTACTTTGCGACGGGGAATGACCAGTGTGTGGCCCTTGCCGACGGGGTTAATGTCGAGGAACGCATAGAACTGCTCGTTCTCGGCACACTTGTAGCTGGGAATCTCACCAGCAGCAATCTTTGAGAAAATATCCATAATTCTTTATATTTGAGAACTGATAATTGAGAACTGAGAGGTATGATTACCTTTAGGGATACAAGTCGTCAGGAAATGCCAATGGCAAAACTAATCATACCTCTCAGTTCTCAACTCTCAGTTCTATGTTTAAGCAATACTGATCTTGTCGATGCGCAGCTTCACGGTGCCACGGGGAATCTTAATCTCCACCTCGTCGCCCACCTTGTGGTTCAGCAGACCCTGGGCAATAGGCGTGGTGATGCTGATCTTACCCTCGCGCAGGTTGGCCTCGCTCTCGCTGACGATGGTGTAGGTCATCTTGGCCTTGTTGGCCATATTGGTCATCTCCACCTTCGACAGGATCTGCACGGAGTCGCTGCTCAGACGTGACGTGTCCACGATCTTCGCCTCCGAGATGGCCAGCTTCAGCTGGTTGATCTTCGCCTCCAGATGGCCCTGGGCCTCCTTGGCGGCGTCGTACTCGCTGTTCTCACTGAGGTCGCCCTTGTCGCGTGCTTCCGCGATGGCGGCCGATGCCTTCGGGCGTTCTACACCCTCCAGGTACTGTAGTTCGGCTATCAGTTTGTCGTAGCCTTCTTGTGACATATATGCCATAATGTACTATTTTACTATTTACAATTTTACTATTTACCTTATTCGGCAGACTAAAAAAGAAAGAATCCCGACTTCGCGCTTGTCGGAATCCTCGTTTATTAGCCTGATTACTTAATCCGTGGGCAAAGGTAAGTATTAATTTTGGATTGTGCAAATTAAAACGCGAAAAAAATGGCGTTCCCCATCACAAATCCTCATTTTTTACCGTTTTTGTACGCACACATTCTTGATTTATGTCAAGAAAGTGTATTGTTTACACTTTTTTTTCTTGATTTTTCTTGCAGATACCTCAAAAAGTGCGTATCTTTGCATCGTGTTTTTCATAGTATTAGATTTAAGGTTAACAAAGGTTGGATCTCAGCGGAGATCCTTTTTTTGTGCCCTTAGGTCTGTTTCACCTTATCTTATGTCAGCTTCATCTTGTTGTAGATAGTCTGCAGAGCGTAGTAGAATACAACGCCCGACACCAGTCCTGCCAGCACGTCGATGACGTAGTGGGCTTGGATGTAGAACGTGGCCAGACACATCAGCAGGAACAGCGGCAGCACGACGAAGAACAGCTTCCTGTTGCGCGACGCCCAGGCCAGCAACAGCAGCACGGTGGTGATACCCACATGACTGCTGGGGAAGGCGGCCGTGGGTCGTTCGCCGGCTTCGTGGGCGATGATGACCAGGTCGTAGAAGAATCCGCCGTTCCATCCTGGCAACTCCACCATCTCCTGATGGTCGGCAAAGTAGTGGCCTACGTCAGGGAAGACGCCGGCGGCAATCTTGTCGAAGCCTACTGCCGGATAGTAGAACTGCGGTCCGGCGACAGGCAGGAAGATGAAGATGACGTAGAAGATAAAGAACGCCGTCAGCAGGATGAAAGCCATGCGGTTGAACTGGTCGTAGCGGCGGAAGAAGTAGAACAGCGTCACCAGCGCGATGAGTGGGAAATAGCTGGCATAGCCCAGATGCATCAGCTCGCTCCACACGGGGTGGCTCCACGTCTGAGCGAAGGTCAGTGCCGGCTGACAGCCGAAGATGGCCTGCTCGTAGCTGGCGAAGATGTGGTCGAGGTTCGCGAACATACGGTTGAACTCGTAGGTGTCGGGGTACCACCATGACAGCAGGGCCAGCTGTGCGGCGATACGTGCGAAGTGCGTCAGCCGACAAGGCACCATGCGGTAGACGCCCCATAGCGCGAGGATGATGGCCACGGCCTGGAAGCGTCCGACGAGCATCGACACGGGGTTGTAGACCTTGGTATAGGTGAACAGCATCAGCAGGAGTGTCAGCACGGTGTAGCCGAGCACCACCCATTCCACCGCCAGCAGACCCCTGACGGGCTTTTTCTTCAGTTCGAACAGATATTTGATAATCTTCACGAGTCGACAGTTGATAGTTCTATGTATGCAAAGCGCCGCTTCGCGTCGAGCGGACAGTTTATAGCCATTTATTTTCCAGATACCACTGTATGGCGCGGTGTACACCCTCCTTCAGTTGCACCTGTGGTTCATAGCCCAGTTCACGACGGGCGGGCTCAATGTCGCAACGCCAGTTGCGCTGGCGCAGGATGTTGAACTTGTCGTTGTTCAGTGCCGTCACCTTGCCGGTCATGCGGCCAATGTATTCGCCGAAGAACGTCACCACGCGGAGCACCCAGACGGGGGCGGTGATGCGTATCCACCAGGGACGTCCCAGCTCCTCGTGGATAAGGTCACTGAACGTCGTCGACTGGTACACCTCGCCGTCGCTGAGGAAGTACTTCCGACCTGTCTGTCCTTTCTCTAAAGCTAGGAAGACGGCTTGGACGACGTCGCTGACATAGACGAAGGTGATGTCCTGCTGCTTGTAGCCCACGGCGAAGTCAGTATGCTGCTTGATGCTCTGTGCCATGAGGAAGTAGTCCTTCTCCCGCGGACCGTAGACGCCCGTAGGACGTAAAACAACGTATGGGAATGGCTTGGCGGCAGCAAATTCTTCACTCTTCACTCTACACTCTTCACTCTCAAGCCACCGCTCCGCCTCAAGCTTGCTCTTCCCGTACTCCGTGTTCGGGCGTGGCGTGTCCGTCTCGCGGATCTCCTCGTAGGGCTGCTGCTCACGGATGGCGCCGAAGACGCTGAGTGAGCTGACGAAGACAAAGCGCTTCAGCGGCATCTGTAGCTCCTGCAGTGCCGTCACCAGGTTCTTCGTGCCTTCGGTGTTGATGCGGTAGAAGTCGCGCTTGTCCGTACACTTCGTCACGCCGGCGGCGTGGACCACGTAGTCGAACTGATGCGGCCGCAGCTGTTCGACGAGCTGCTCCTTCGACGAGAGGTTCAGCTCTATGAAGTGCGTGCGCTCGTCAGGCAGGTAGGCTTTCGAGCTGCTCTTGCGTACTGCCGCCCATGTCTCGAAACCCCGTTTCAGAGCCTCTTCGACGATGAACGAACCGATGAAGCCGCTGGCTCCAGTGATGAGAATTTTCATTTTTTTTCCGTTTTGCGTGCAAAGTTACGAAAAAAAATGTAACTTTGCGCTCATAAACCTAAAAACTGAGTGACTATGGGAAAGAAAAAAGGTGGCCGACGACTGTCGAAACGTGCCGTGGCCGATGCCCTGCAGGGTCTTTTCACGGCGAGGCCTAACGAGACATTCTCGCTGAAACAGATATTCCGTACGCTGAAACTGGACACCCATCCGGCAAAGATGCTGGCCATCGACGTCATTGACGAGATGTGCTGGGACGACTATCTCTCGAAAGTCAGCGACAACGAGTATCGCCTGAACCAGAAGGGGCAGGTCCAGGAGGGCACGTTCCTGCGCAAGGCCAACGGCAAGAACACCTTCCTGCCCGACGATGGCGGCACGCCTATCTTCGTGTCGGAGCGCAACTCGATGTTCGCCCTGAACGGCGACCGTGTTCGTGTGGCACTGATGGCTCGCCGTCAGAACCACATCAAGGAGGCCATGGTGACGGAGATTCTGTCGCACAAGGTCGACCAGGCCGTGGGTAAGCTGAAGGTGGAGCGCGACTTCGCCTTCCTCATCACCGAGGGCAACATCTTCGTTCACGATATCCTGATTCCGAAGAAGAAGCTGAAGGGCGGTAAGGACGGCGAGAAGGCCGTCGTGCGTATTACCCAATGGCCGTCGAAGGAGTCGAAGAATATTGTCGGCGAGGTCATCGACGTGCTGGGTAAGGAGGGCGACAACACCGTCGAGATGCACGCCATCCTCGCGCAGTACGGTCTGCCGTATAAGTACCCGAAGAACGTCGAAGACGCTGCGAAGAAGATTGAGCCGGGTATCACCCCCGAGGAGATCAGCCGCCGCGAGGACTTCCGCGACGTCTTCACCTGCACCATCGACCCGAAGGATGCCAAAGACTTCGACGATGCCCTCAGCATCCGGCCTATTGGTAAGCTTTACGAGGTCGGTGTCCACATTGCCGACGTCAGCCACTACGTCAAGGAGGGTAGCATCATCGACAAGGAGGCCCAAAAGCGTGCCACGAGCGTCTACCTCGTCGACCGCACCATCCCCATGCTGCCCGAGCACCTGTGTAACTTCATCTGCTCGCTGCGCCCCAACGAGGAGAAGCTCTGCTACAGCGTCATCTTCACGATGGACGCCGAGGCCAACGTTAAGGACTTCCACATCGCCCATACCGTTATCCGCAGCGACCGCCGTTTCGCATACGAGGAGGTGCAGGAGATTTTGGAAAGAGAGAGGAGAGAGGAGAGAGGAAAGAGGAGAGAGAATACCAAGAGAAAAGAGGATACGGACTACGCTGAGGAACTCCTACTGCTCGACAAGTTGGCCAAACAGCTGCGCGAACGCCGTTTCAAGAACGGTGCCGTGAAGTTCGACCGCGAGGAGCTGCACTTCGACATCGATGCCGACGGCCATCCCACGCGTGCCTATTTCAAGAAGTCCAACGATGCCACACAGCTCATCGAGGAGTTCATGCTCCTGGCCAACCGCACCGTTGCCGAGAGCATCGGGAAGGTCAAGAAAACAGCAAATAGTAAATCGTCTAAATCTGCCAAGACGTTCGTCTACCGTGTCCACGACCAACCCGATCCGCAGAAGCTGGAGAACCTGCGCCAGGTCGTCGCACCCTTCGGCTACAAGCTGAAGACCGCCGGCACGAAAGGCGCCATCTCGCGCTCGCTGAACGCCCTCATGGACGAGGCCACCGGCCAGCGTGAGCAGAAGCTCATCGAGACCGTCGCCCTGCGTGCCATGATGAAGGCGAAGTACTCCACCCACAACATCGGCCACTATGGTCTGGCCTTCGACTACTACACCCACTTCACCTCGCCCATCCGCCGCTATCCCGACACGATGGTCCACCGTCTGCTGACGCGCTATCAGGAGGGCGGCCGTTCGGCTAACCAGAAGTACTTCGAGGAGCAGTGTGAGCACTCCAGCGAGATGGAGCAGACGGCACAGAACGCCGAGCGCGACAGCATCAAGTACAAGATGGTCGAGTTCATGGCCGACAAGCTCGGCGAGGAGTTCGACGGCCACATCTCCGGCATACAGTCCTACGGAATCTATGTCGAGATAGACGAGAACCACTGCGAGGGCATGGTGCCCATGCGCGACCTGCGCGGCGACTACTACGAGTTCGACGAGGCTCACTACTGTCTCATAGGCCGCCGCAACCACACGAAGTACCAGCTCGGCGACCCCATCCGCATCAAGGTGGCCCGTGCCAATCTGGAGAAACGGCAGCTGGACTTTACGGTAGTTGACAGTTGATAGTTGACAATTGAGATGGAGAAGATGAAGATAGGCATGGATGCCAAGCGGCTGGTGCGCAACGGCACCGGACTGGGCAGCTACTCGCGGACGCTGGTCAACGACCTGGCGCAGCGCGACGACCTCGACCTGCTGCTCTACGCCCCCGACGAGGGACGCCCTAAGCTGCGCTCACAGGTGCCTGAGCGCCCGAACGTCCATTATTGTTATCCGTCCCATCAAAACCGGGCGAAGCACGATTCTTCACGCTTCACTCTTCACTCTTCCCTTTCCCCTCTTCCCTCTTCACTCAAGAAGGCCTTCTGGCGCTCTCGCGGCATCGTCAGCCAGCTGCAGCAGGATGGCGTCGACATCTACCACGGCCTCTCCGGCGAACTGCCCGTCGGCCTGCGCCGCAGCGGCATCAAGAGCGTGGTCACCATCCACGACCTCATCTTCCTCCGCCATCCCGAGTTCTACCACTGGATAGACACGAATATCTATGCCTGGAAGTTCCGGCAGACGCTGCGCGAGGCCGACCACATCATCGCCATCAGCGAGTGTACGAAGCGCGACATCATGGAGCTCGGCGGCATCGACGACAGCCGCATCACCGTCATCTACCAGAGCTGCTCTCCCCGCTTTGCCACCGCCCCAGCCTCCGCTTCCGTCCCCGGCTCCCCCTCTTCTCCCGACATTGCCCCCACTCCCGGCGATTCATCGCCGGGCCTTCCTCCTTCGCCCTTCATCCTGAGCGTCGGCTCCATCGAGGAGCGGAAGAACCTCCGCCTCGCCGTCCGCGCCCTTTCCCTCCTCCCCGAGCATGTCCACCTCGTGGCTGTCGGCAAGCCGACGCCCTATTCCAAGCAGGTGCAGGAAGAAGCCGTGCGCGCCGGTCTGGGCCATCGCCTCCATCTGCTCCATGGCGTCAGCGATGAGCGTCTGAACGTGCTCTACCACAAGGCCGAGGCGTTCGTCTATCCGTCGGTCTACGAGGGTTTCGGCATACCGATTATCGAGGCCATCAGCAGCGGTCTGCCCGTCGTGGCTTGTACGGGCTCCTGTCTTGAGGAGGCCGGTGGTCCCGACTCGCTCTATGTCGCTCCCGACGATGTCGAGGGTATGGCCGCCGCTCTGCGTCAGGTGCTGCGCGGTGCCGCCGGCCGTGAGCAGCGCATAGAGCGCAGCCGTGAGTATATCCGTCGTTTCGAAGGTGCTGACGTGGCGGGTCAGGTGGCCGACCTCTACCATCGTCTGCTCTGACGTTCTGTCAGGGCGTCATATCAGAATTTCCACCTTATTTGCAGGTCGATGTCGGTCATCGACGACGCGTCCACCTGTTGCAGTCCGCTGCCTATGACCGAGCGGTCGTAGTAGTGTGTCGTGCCTGCCTTTGCCGTGACCATCAGCTGACGGCCGACCTGCCAGCGGGCCATCAGCCAGTAGCGCAGGCCTCGACCCGAGAACTGGCCGACGCCAAAGGTGTGGAGCGGCCCCTGCTCTAAGAGGTAGACACGGTTGTCGTAGTCGTCGGTATCAAAGTAGCCCGCGCCGCCGTTCAGGCGCAGCGCCCCATGGCTGTAGCCCACCGTCTGGCTCACCATATAGCCGTGGCCGCCCTTGAAGGTGGCATCCACCTGCGTGCGCGTGTTCCATGTTGTGTTGTCCTGCCAGTCCACCCATAGGCGGGCGCGCTGCTCAGTATAGTCCTCCAGCGTCTTCGTGCCCGTCTTGTCGCGTTGCCGCTGGCGCAGCCGGTAGCGTGTGCCCACCGTCCAACGTCCTTTGTTGTACTGCAGCTGACACAGGTGGTCCCACTCGTCCGACGGCCGCGACACACGGTAGCGGGCCCACGGTGCATGGCTGTAGTCACTATAGGCCGTCAGACGCCAGCGAGGCGTCGGCGTCCACGTCACTCCTACCATCACGCCGCTCTCGTTCTTCACGCTGCCGTTGTTGCTCACCGAACGGGCGTGGAGCGCCGTGTAGCGGTAGCTGTAGAAGCGCTGCAGGGCCATCAGACTCACCCCTTCCCATTGCGTGCTGAGGCTGTTCAGCGTCGCCACGGCACCATCCTGGTTCATGGCCGTCTCGCCGCTCAGCGACAGCCGCCGGCTGCGGTAGCTGTAGTCCACGCTGGCGTTGGCGAAGTCCTGCCCCTTTGGGTCGTAACGGCGGTAGAGCACTGTCTTCGGTGGCTCCAGACTTCGGTCCATGTGGCTGTAGACGGCCGTGGCACCGAGGTGCAGGCGCCGGTGGCTCCATCGGATGTTCGCCCCTGCCTCCGTGGCGTGGGTGTTGTTTTTCTTCGCCAGCTCCGTCGGCGTGCGGTGGTAGCCGTTGCTGACCAGTGTGCGCACCGTGCCGTCGTCGTTCAGCGTGGCGTCCAGCGCCCGGTACGACACGAACGCCGTCGCCGTCAGCTTGTCTGACAGCCGCAGCGTCGCCGCCGCCCCCTGCAGGTAGTCCGTCGAGCGTGAGGAGTGGGCACGGAGCGTCTTCACGCTGCGTCCCAGCTGACTCAGCATGGCCTGCTTGCCCAGCGAAAAGCCGTTGTTCAGTACCAGTCCCAGACCCGTCGCCACCTTGTAGCGCCCCACGACAGCCGTCTCGATGCGTCCCAAGTGGTTCACCTGACAGTAAACAGAGTAGTAGTCGTAGCCCATGCCGTTGCGGTCGGCGAAGAACGGCTCGCCCGCATCCTGGGCGCCGACGATGCCCGCCTTCACATAGTCGTTGTAGCTGAACTGGTAGCGCAGCCAGTGTTTGTAGCGGTAGCCGGCATAACCGTTGCGGTCGCCGCGTCGCTCGTAGGTCGGAATGCGACCGTAGGCCATCAGCTCGTGGCGACCGTAGCGGGCGATCTGCTCCAGCGACGGGAACCCCGGTGCCGGCTCCTCGCCAATGTAAAAGAGACGCCTGATGAGCTGACGCCGCGGCTCGTCCAGGGCCGTCAACATCCGCAGCTCGTTCATCGACTTCATCGCACCGAAACGCTCGCGGTACTCCACGAGCTGTTCCACCTGCAACGGCGTCAGGAACGGCAGCGATTCCCACTCGTCGCGCCTCATCCCGTTCAGGTCGCGCGGCTCCGCCGCCAGCTCCTCCATCTCCAGCAGCAGCTCCTCCCAGTCGCCGTCCGTCTCGTCCTCAGCGTTCATGACGTTCATCAGCACCTGCTGCCAGGGCACATCCGTCTGTGGGGCAGACGGTGTCGTCTGCGCCGTGGAGAGGGTCGTCGTCCACCACAGTCCGAAGGTCAGTAGCCAGATGCGTCTCATTGAAATCACTTCTTTTTCCCAGTAATCATCTTATGCCAGCCGTCTCAGCAGTTCGATGAGTACACGCCAGATGTCCTCGATGGTGGAGAGCTCGACGCGCTCGCTGGTGGAGTGGGGCTCCACGATACGGGGGCCGATGCTGGCCATCTGGATGCCGGGATAGTGCTGTACGAAGAATCCCGCCTCGAGCACGAAGTGCATGGCCACCATGCGTGGTCGCCAGCCCAGCACGTCGAGGAAGGTGTCGGAGGTGAGTTGCAGGAATGGCGACTGCTGGTCCTCCTGCCAGGCGGGAGCCGACATCACGGTCTCGCTGCTGCCGCCATTGGCGGCGAAGATGTCGGCAATCTTGCGGCTCAGTGCCGCCATGTCGCTGTCGATGAAGCTACGCGTGTGGGTCGACACGAAGATGCAGGAGTCCTCACTCACGATTCGTCCGATGTTGTTCGAGGTCTCCACCGTCCCGGGCATCGCCTCGCTCATCTTCACCACACCCTGCGGGGTCTGCTCCAGACAGGTCATCAGGGCGTCGAAGGCCTTGCGGTCGATGACCGTCGGCTGTGGCTCACACGGGCTGATAACGCAGCGCATATTCGGGTCGCTCTGGCTATATTCCTCATGCAGCCACTCGTTCATCGTCTCCTCCTGACGGCTCATGTCGCCGGCCGTCAGACAGACGACGATCTCCGCCGATGAGGCAATCGAGGCGTTGGCCTCGCCAATGTTGATGGATGCCACGTCGAAGGTACATTCCTGACGGAGCGTATCGAGCAGCTTCCATGTAGCCTTGACGGCGCTGCAGCGCCCCTTGTTGATGTCCACGCCGGAGTGTCCGCCCAGTCCGCCCTCGAAGCGGATGCGATGCCAAGAAGCTCCCTCCCTTTGGGGGAGGGCGGTGGGAGAGGCTATGCGGTGGAACTGCAGGCAGGCGCCGGCAGCTCCGGTGGTGATGGTGTCGTAGTCCTCGGAGTCGAGGTTGATCACCTTGCGCCCCACGAGGAAGTCCTTGCTCAGCTGCGAGGCGCCCGACATGCCGTCCTCCTCGTTGGTGGTGGTCATCACCTCCAGCGGACCGTGCACGATGTCCTTGCTCTCCAGCACGGCCAGCGCCATCGACAGGCCGATGCCGTTGTCGGCGCCCAGCGAGGTGCCGTGGGCCTTCATCCAGCCGTTCTCCACGTAGGCCTCGATGGGCGAGTTCATCGGATCGCTCATGCCCACGCATACCATGTCCATGTGGTTCAGCAGTACGATGGACTCAGCCCCCTCGTGGCCCGGTGTGGCGGGCTTGCTGATGACGACGCAGTTCTCGGCATCGCGCTTATACGGCAGCTGCAGTCGCTCTGCAAACTGACAAAGATAGTCGGCCACGCGCTCTTCGTGGTGCGACGGACGGGGAATCCCGTTCAGTTCCTTGAAAATCTGGAATACACGTTCTGTTTTAGGCATCATATTGTTTTCATTAATAGACAGGCACAAAGATAGTGATTATTTCTGAAAGTGCAAAATTTTCCAAACGCCTTTTTCAACTTCACTTTGCAACCGAGTTGCGAAAACTTCGCCGTACCTTTGCAGCGGGATCTGAAGAATTGAAAAATTGAAATAATTATGGCACACGAACATCATCATCACCACGAACATGAACATGAGTGCTGCTGTCATGAGCACGAGCACCATCATGAGCACCATCATGATCATCACCATGACCATGAACACCACCACCACGAGCACTCGCTGCGTCGTCAGCTGGTGCTCATCGTTGTGACGGCGCTGCTGCTGGTAGCAGCCGTCCTGATTGAGAAGAACCTGTCGCTGACGACATGGCAGCTGCTGCTGGTCTATCTCGTACCTTATCTGCTGATAGGCCACGAGACGCTGAAAGAGGCGGCCGAGGGACTGGCCCACGGCGACGCCTTCAACGAGCATTTCCTGATGTCGGTGGCGACCATCGGCGCCCTCTGCATCGGTTTCCTGCCGGGGGCGGAGACACAGTTCCCCGAGGCGGTCTTCGTCATGCTGTTCTTCCAGGTCGGCGAGCTGTTCGAGGGCTACGCCGAGGGACAGAGCCGCAAGAGCATTGCCCACCTGATGGACATCCGGCCGGACGTGGCACATGTGGAACGAGGAGCGAGGAACGAGGAAGGAGGAACGAGGAACGAGAATAGTCTTGACGTTAGTCCTGCTGAGGTGGCGGTGGGCTCGATCATCGTCATCAAACCGGGCGAGCGGGTGCCGCTGGACGGTGTCATCGTCGAGGGCACGTCGGCGCTGAATACCGTGGCGCTGACGGGCGAGAGTGTGCCGCGCGAGGTGGGCATCGACGACGAGGTCATCTCGGGCTGCGTCAACATGAGCGGCGTGCTGAGGGTACGCACCACGAAGTCGTTCGGCGAGAGCACCGTCTCGAAGATCATCAACCTCGTGGAGAACGCCGGCGAGCATAAGTCTAAGAGCGAGACCTTCATCACGCGCTTCGCCCGTGTCTACACGCCGATCGTGGTGGGCGCCGCGCTGCTGCTGGCCGTCGTGCCGCCAGTAATCATAGCTCTCACTTCTCATCTCTCATTTCTCACCGTTTTCCCCACCTGGCTCTACCGTGCCCTGCTGTTCCTCGTCGTCAGCTGTCCCTGCGCCCTGGTCATCAGCGTGCCCCTGACGTTCTTCGGTGGCATCGGCGGTGCCTCGCGCCGTGGCATCCTCATCAAGGGTGCGAACTACATGGACGTGCTGGCTAAGGTCGACACGGTGGTCTTCGACAAGACGGGCACGCTGACACACGGCCAATTTCAGGTGAACGCTGTTCACCCATCAGACTCTTCATGTAATCATATCTCTCATCTCTCAACTCTCCGCTCGGCCGAAGGACGCTCGCAAGGCGAGAACTCTCAACTCCTCCACCTCGCTGCCCACGTGGAGCACTTCTCGACACACCCCATCGGGGCGGCCCTGCGCGACGCCTTCCCCGACGAGGCGACGGACGGCTGTGTGGTGAGCGATGTCGAGGAGGTGGCTGGTCACGGCATCAAGGCCCGTGTCGGCGACAAGTGGGTGGCCGTGGGCAACACGAAGATGATGGAGGCCGTGGGTGCCCAGTGGCGCGACTGCCATCATGTAGGCACCATCATCCACGTGGCCATTGATGGTGAGTACGCCGGTCATATCGTCATCAACGACAAGATTAAAGACGACAGCCAGCAGGCCATCAGCGAGCTGAAGGCACTGGGTGTGAAGAGAACGGTGATGTTGACGGGCGACCGCCGCGAGATGGCTGCCGACGTTGCCGCGAAGCTCGGCCTCTCGGAGTATCATGCCGAGCTGCTGCCTACGGATAAGGTGAAGTATTTCGACGACAGTCGTTATAACGATATCACGTTATTACGTCATAACGACAACAAGGCGGGAAGTGAGACTGTGGCTTTCGTCGGCGACGGCATCAACGATGCCCCCGTGCTAGCGCGTGCCGACGTCGGCATCGCCATGGGCGGACTGGGCAGCGACGCGGCCATCGAGGCAGCCGACGTGGTGCTGATGGACGACAAGCCGTCGAAGATTGCCACGGCCATCCGTCTGGCACGCCGTACGCTGGCCATCGCCCGTCAGAACGTGGTCTTCGCCATTGGCGTCAAGGTGGCTGTGCTGGTGCTGGCGACCTTCGGTCTGGCCACGATGTGGCTCGCCGTCTTTGCCGATGTGGGCGTGACGGTGCTGGCTGTCCTCAACGCCATGCGGGCGCTGCGATCATAAGGATTAGAATGGTGCCTGCTGTTCGAAGTGCATTGGCTGACCTGTCACGGGATGGGTCAGCCATATTTGTTCGGCGTGCAGGTAGAGGCGGTCGGCCTGCTGACCGTAGAGCTCATCGCCCAGAATGGGACAGCCCAGCCCGTCCTTGTGGGCACAGTGCATCCGCAGCTGGTGCGTGCGGCCGGTATGGGGGTAGAGGGCGATAAGAGGCAATTGAGAATGGATAATTGATATTGGAGAATGGATAATGGTTGGTGTCAGGACTTCGTAGTCGGTGACGGCGGGCTTGCCCAGCTGGTAGTCCACCACCTGTCGCGGCCTGTTCAGCGGGTCGGCATAGAGGGGTAGTGAGATGGTGCCGCGGGTGGGCTTTTCGGCGGGCAGCGGGCCGCTGAGCAGGGCGACGTAGCGCTTCCTGACGCTGCGTTCGGCGAACTGCCGTTGCAGCACCCTGTAGATATCGCGGTTCTTGGCCACGACGAGCAGTCCCGAGGTCCACATATCCAGGCGGTGTACGAGCAGGGCACCCTCCCAGCGCTGCTGGACGATGGTGGCCACGCTGTGGTGCTCGGTCCGTCCTGGGACGCTGAGTAGTCCCGACGGTTTGTTGACCACGGCCATCACGTCGTCCTCATAGACAATGTCGATGTCGAGCTTCGTGAGTCCGTCGGCGTCGGGCGAAGGGTCTACGTCCAGCCCCTGGAGCATCCATGTCAGCACGGGCTTGCACTTGCCGCGACAGGCGGGGTAGAACTGTCCGTGGTGGCGCACCTCGCTCCGTGGCGACGGTCCCCACCAGAACTCCGCCATGCAGAGCGGCTTCAGCCCCTGCTGATAGGCATACTGCAGCAGTTTTGGCGCACAGCAGTCGCCGGTGCCACCGGGCGGCATGGGGAACCGGCGGCGTATGCGCTCGGAGCAGTGGTAGTCCTGCCACACCTCTATCAGGTCGTGCGCCTCGCCATGGGCGTTCAGCACGCGGTAGTGGCGGAAGAGCCATTGCTGCAGCTCCTGTGACATCCGCCGCCGTTCGTCGCGCTGGCTGTCGTCGCGCATGGCTGAGATGACGCGCTCCGTCGTCTTGAAGTGGCCGTCGGGCTGTTGGGCGTCGTAGACGGGGGGCACGAAGTAGGGCCAGTCGTTGCGGCCTTCGAGGAGGCCCGAGTAGGCGGCGAGGAAGTAGAGAGAGCCCGAGGATGAGCCCGACGATGAATCGTCGGGAGTGGGGGCTCCGTCGGGAGTGGAAACCACCAGCACACCGAACATCTTCCCTTCGGTGAGTGTCATCGTCGCGAGGTGGCGCTGCACCTCGGCAGCGGCCAGCCGACAGAGCGGATGAGGCTCGTAGCAGAAAGGGTAGGTGAACCGCTCAGGCGGGGTGAGGTCGGTGTGCAGGGGGTGTAACATAAGGTGGCGGTGACTATGCCGTTTCTTCTCTCAGCGTGTCCCTTTACGGCACTCCGGACAGAGCCCTTTCACCATGTAGTTGGTGCTCAGGGCCTCGTAGCCGTCGGGAAGGGTGACGTGGGGGATGGGGGTGTCGGCGAGACAGAAGGTGCGGTGACAGTGCTCACAGTAGAAGTGGACGTGCTGGTCGTCGTCCTCACGGTGGTGGTCGTGGCTGTGGCAGAGCTCATAGCGCACGCCGTCGCCGCCGTCCTCGAGGACGTGAACGAGGTGGTGCTCGCGGAACAGCGTCAGCGTGCGGAAGATGCCCGACTTGTCAATGGACAAGATCTTGTACTCCAGCTCCGATAACGACATTGGCCGCTCTGCAGCGGCCAATGTCCGTGCTACGACAATGCGGTTTGCCGTAGGCTTGATATCATGAGACGCCAATAGTGTCTCGCACTCCTCGCTCTTCAATTCTTCAATTTTTCAATTCTTACATTTTTCAAATCTTCCACATCGTGTCGTCGTTGAAGTAGTCGATGCGCATGGCACGACGAACCTCGGCCATGGTCTGGGCACCCACCTCGCGGGCCTGCTCCGTTCCCTTCTTCAGGATGTTGCAGATCTCGGGGATGTCCTTCTCCAGTTCGGCACGACGCTGGCGCATGGGCTCGAGGAACTTGTTGAGCACCTCGTTCAGGAACTTCTTGCACTTCATGTCGCCCAGTCCGCCGCGGGTGTAGTGCTCCTTCAGCTCGTCGAGGTTCTGGTACTCGGGCCAGAAGTCGGCGAAGTCCTGGTCGCAGGAGAAGGCGTCAAGATAGGTGAAGACGGCGTTGCCCTCGACATGTCCGGGGTCGCTGACGTTCAGGTGCAGGGGGTCGGTGTACATCGAGCGCACCTTCTGCCATACCTCGTCGGCGGAGTCGCTCAGGTAGATGCAGTTGCCGAGCGACTTCGACATTTTCTCCTTACCGTCGGTGCCGGGCAGACGGCGCGCCGTGGCGTTCTCGGGGAGCATGATGTTCGGTTCCACCAGCACGGGGGCGTAGGTGTTGTTAAAGCGGTTCACGAGCTCACGTGTCACCTCGAGCATCGGCTCCTGGTCCTCGCCGGCGGGCACCGTTGTCGACTTGAACAGCGTGATGTCGGCAGCCTGGCTGACGGGGTAGCAGAAGAAGCCGAGGGGGATGTTGGCCTCGAAGTTACGCATCTTGATCTCGGTCTTCACCGTCGGATTACGCTGTACGCGGCTGACGGTGATGAGGTTCATCAGGTAGGTCGTCAGCTCAGCCAACTCGGGGATGTGGCTCTGTATGAAGATGGTACACTTCGTGGGGTCGAGGCCTGCGCTGAGGTAGTCGATGGCTACCTGGATGATGCTCTGGCGCAGCTTCTCGGGGTTGTCGGCATTGTCGGTGAGGGCCTGTACGTCGGCCATGAACACAAACATTCGGTCGTAGTCGCCAGCGTTCTGCAGCTCTACGCGACGGCGCAGCGAACCTACATAATGGCCCAGGTGGAGCTTACCCGTAGGACGGTCGCCGGTCAAGATTACTTTTCCCATTCTTTTCTGTTGGTTGTTAATTTGGCTGCAAAGGTACGAAATAAATTAAAGGTATAAAAGTAAAAAGGTAAAAAAAGTAAAGATAGCACCATTTTTACATTTTTGCATATTCACTTTGCTCTTAGCTGCCAGAAGGCCACGGCGGCGGCAGCAGCGACGTTCAGCGAGTCGACGCCATGGGCCATCGGGATCTTGACGGTGTAGTCGGCCTCGCTGATGGTCTGGGGCCGCAGGCCGTCGCCCTCGGTGCCCATGATGATGGCCAGCCGCTGCTCCTCCAGCAGCCGCGGGTCGTTGAGGCCTATACTGTCGTCGCATAGGGCCATGGCGGCGGTGCGGAGGCCGTAGTCGTGTAGCGAGCTGATGGGTGCGTCGAGCCATGTCCATGGGACGAGGAAGACGCTGCCCATGGAGACGCGCACGGCCCGCCGGTTCAGGGGGTCGCAGGCGTCGCGTGTCAGCAGCACGGCGTCGATGCCCAGTGCTGCTGCCGAGCGGAAGATGGCGCCGATGTTGGTGGTGTCGGTGACGGCCTCGATGACCACCACGCGGCGGGCGTCCTTGACGACAGCCTCTACCGGTGGCATGGGACGGCGCCGCATGGCACAGAGCACGCCGCGTGTCAGGGTGTAGCCCGTCAGCCGTGCCAGCAGCTCGCGGCTGCCGGTATAGATGGGGATGTCGCCGACGCGCTCAATGATGTCGCGGGCGTCGCCGTCGATATGGCGCCGCTCGCAGAGCAGCGCCGTTGGCTCCCAGCCGGCGTCGAGGGCCACACGGATCACCTTCGGGCTCTCGGCGATGAACAGGCCGCGCTCCGGCTCCAGCTCCATGCGCAGCTGGGCCTCGGTCAGGGTGCTGAACACCTCCAGTCCTTCGTGTTCCAGTGATGTGATCTCGATGACGGCCATCAGCGCTTAGTCGTTAACGATGGTGATACGTCCCTGCGGCTTGGCGTAGGTGTCGCCCAGTTCGCCGCCGAGGTCGTTCTCTATGAATGTGGTGAGGATGTCGCGTGTGATCATCGTCGTGACAGCCACCACGGGGCAGTCTTTCAGGGCGTTGTAGAAGCCGCCGCCAGTATAGTAGGCCGACAGGGCCACGGTGTAGGTTTTGTCAGGGTCGAGGGCGACGTACTGGCCTGTGGTGCTGTCCAACACCAGGATGTCGCTGATGGTGTGGCTGACGCTGTGGATGGTGTACTTCATGCCCGAGCACTGCGGGAAGTTACCGTCGGGCACCGGCACGTTGGCCGTACTCCGACGGAGGGCTTCGGCAATCTGGGCACCCGTGGCCTGGATCTTGTAGACCTGCTGGTCGTAGGGCGACAGGGCCGTCACGTTGCCGTAGGTGATATTGCCGGCAGCAACGTCGTTACGCAGTCCGCCGCCGTTCTCCAGGGCGATGTCGGCCTTGGTGTAGGCACGGTAGGCATCGGTGACGAGGTCGCCGGCATTGGTCTCCATATAACGCACGATGTAGATGTCGTCCTCGTTGGTTACTGCGAGGGGATAGGGACTGGTACCGATGACCCTATTGACCGTCTCGTTCATCAGCGTCTTCACACTGTCGGTGGTGGCGGTGACGCGGGCGTTCTCGTAGGGAATCTCCGTGGCGGGGATGAGGGTCGTCGTGAAGCGGCCGTCCTTGATGAGCAGCTTGCCGACATAGGCGAACTGCGTGCCCGTCTGTGTGATGCCGATAATCTTGTTCTCCTTGTTGGCCACCTCGTCGTGGGGTACCACCGAGTGGGTGTGGCCGTCGAGCACCACGTCGATGCCCTTCGTAGCGGCAATCAGCCGGTGGGAGTCGAAGCCCATGGACTGTGTCTCCTCACCGACGTGCGACAGGAGCACCACGTAGTCGGCACCCGCCTGGCGCGCCTCGTCGACGGCCTGCTGGACAAGCTGGATGAAGTTGTCGGGACGCAGGTCGTAGACCATCTTATCGTTGTCGTAGAAAGCGTAGGCCTCCAGAATCATCGTCTCGGGCGTCACCGCACCGACGAAGGCGATGCGCTTGTCGCCAAACTGGTGGATAACGTATGCGGGGTAGTAGGGTTTCGGCGCACCGACGTCGTAGAAGTTGGCACACACCACGGGGGCGTTGACCGTCTGGAGCAGCGTGGTCATGCGTGGCACGCCGTAGTCGAACTCATGGTTGCCCAGGGTGATGGCGTTGTAGTTCATCTGGCGCATGATGTCGACGATATACTGTCCGCGCGAGATGGCGCCGCTGGTGCCTCCCTGCAGGAAGTCGCCGCAGCAGACGGTACCCACAAAGGCCGTGTCGCTGCCGGCGATGGCGTCGCGCAGACCGGCCATCTTCGTGTAGCCGTCGATGCCGCAGTGGACGTCGTTCTCGTAGAGGATGACGATGCTCTTCTCCGGTGCTGGGGTGGGTAGGTGCTGCTTGGTGGCACACGATACCAGCAGCAGGGGTACGAGGGCGACGAGCGCCAGGAGTGTCTGTACGGCGGTGACAATCTTGAAGAGCTTGTCGCTGGGGCGCACCTTCGCCGTGACGGGGATGGCGACACGGGTGCCCTGCGGCGCCTCCTCGACGGGGTTGCCGTCGTTGTCGTGGATCTCCGTGGCCGTCAGGTACATCACACCGGTGGTGGGCCCCGTCACCAGCAGCTTGTCGCCCAGGCGGAAGGTGTCGGCATCGACGGTGAACTCCGCCACGCCGAGGCGTGAGAAGTACTTCACGCCCTTGCCGATGTACACCTTGCGCTCGGTGGCGTTCGAGCCGTAGTTCTTGTTCCACTCGCCCATCAGCTGGCCCTGGTAGTAGCCGTCCCAGAAGCCGCGGTTGAAGACGGTGGCCAGACGCTCGTCCCACGCGTCCTTCTGTGCCTCGGTGAAATGGGTGGGGACGGCCGGCGCGTCTGCTGTCGTTTGGTCGTCGACCACGGCCTGGATGGCCTCCTTGTAGCATTTCACGACGGTATAGACGTATTCCGGTCCACGGGCGCGACCTTCTATCTTGAACACGCGCACGCCGGCGTCCATCAGGCGGTCTATGAAGCGGATGGTCTTCAGGTCCTTCGGCGACATGATATACTTGTTGTCTATCTCGAGCTGGTAGCCCGTCTCGTTGTCGGTGACGGTATAGGAGCGGCGGCATACCTGTATGCACTCGCCGCGGTTGGCCGAGCGGTTGGCGGCGTCGAGACTCATGTAGCACTTGCCGCTGACGGCCATGCACAGGGCGCCGTGGCAGAACATCTCAATACGCACCTGGTGGCCGCTGGGGCCGCAGATATTCTGCTCCTGCACCTGCCGGTAGATGTCCTTCACCTGCTCCAGCCGCAGCTCGCGGGCCAGGACGACGACGTCGGCAAACTGGGCGTAGAAGCGCAGCGCCTCGATGTTCGAGATGTTCAGCTGTGTCGACAGGTGGACCTCCACGCCCACCTGCCGGCAGTACTGCATGACGGCGATGTCCGAGGCGATGACGGCGGTGATGCCTGCCTCGTGGGCGGCGTCGATGATGGTGCGCATCATCTCGAGGTCCTCGCCGTAGATGATGGTGTTCACCGTGAGGTACGACTTCATGCCGTGGTCGCTGCACGTGGCGGCGATGTCGCGCAGGTCGTCGACGGTGAAGTGGTTGGCAGAGTGTGCCCGCATATTCAGCTGTTCCACGCCGAAGTACACGGAGTCGGCGCCAGCCTGGATGGCGGCCTGCAGCGACTCGTACGAGCCGACGGGCGCCATGATTTCAAAGTCTTTCGTGTTCATGCTTTGCATATGAGGGTTCTTGCCTCGCTGGTGGTGTGGGTTAACCTAAGGTGATGTTCTCCACGCTGACATCCTCGTGGAGGAAGATCTGTGCCTGCTCCTTGAACTTCTCGGGGTTCTCGGTGGTCAGGTAGCGCACGCCGGCGCCGCGCGAGCAGCGCGCCTCTATCTCGGGGTGCTTCTCGAAGTAGCGCTTCAGGCTCTCGGCCACGTACTCGCCCTGAGGCACGATACGGACGCCTGTCGGCATATATTTCAGGATCTTCGGCATCAGCAGGGGGTAGTGTGTGCAGCCCAGGATGATGGCGTCGATCGCCGGGTCCTTGCGCATGATCTCGTCGATGCGCTTCTTCACGAAGTAGTCGGCACCGGGGGAGTCGGCCTCGTTATACTCCACCAGCGGCACCCAGAAGGGACAGGCCACGCCGCTGACGGTGATGTCGGGATACTGCTTCTGTATCTCCAGCGTGTAGCTCTCGCTCTTGATGGTACCCTCGGTGGCCAGCACGCCGACGTGGCGGCTCTTGGTGAGTGTTCCGATGACCTCTGCCGTGGGGCGAATGATGCCGAGGACGCGGCGTGCGGGGTCTATCGTCGGCAGGTCGCGCTGCTGGATGGTACGCAGGGCCTTCGCCGAGGCGGTGTTACAGCCGAGGATGACGAGGTGGCAGCCCATGTCGAAGAGCTTGATGACGGCCTGGCGGGTGAACTCGTAGACGACGTCGAACGAGCGGGGACCGTAGGGCGCACGGGCGTTGTCGCCGAGGTACAGGTAGTCGTACTCGGGCAGCAGCTGGCGTATGCCGTGCAGGATGGTCAGTCCGCCGTAGCCGCTATCAAATATACCGATAGGTCCCTTCACTTCTTCAATTCTTCAATTTTTCAATTCTTCAATCCTTCCATCACCATCGGCAGGACGTCCACACCCATCGTGGGGTCGATGTATGGGCAGGCGTCAGCGTCGGTATTCAGTATCATGACGAAGCCGTGTTTCTTGGCCACCTCGGCCAGCACACCGTTCAGCTGCTCCTTCAGCGGCTTCATGGCGGCCACCTCGGCGTCGGCGAGCTCGCGCTGGCTGTTGGCCTTGAAGGCGACGTTACGTTCCATGAGCTCCTTCAGCTCCGTCTGGCGCTTCAGGAGGATGGTCTTCGGGAACTCCTTCTGTCCGTCGAGGAACTCCTCGTACTTACGGTTGAACTCGTCCTCGACGCGCTTCAGCTCCTTGTCGTACTGCGCACGCAGCTCGGCCAGCCGCTGCTGTGTCAGCGCGTAGCCGGGCATGGCCTGCAGGGCCTGCGTGTAGCTCACGAGACCGATCTTCAGTTGCGCAGCAGCGGCAGCAGGTGTGTCACTCTTGGCGGTCTCCTCCTCCTGTGCCTGGGCCGTCAGGGCCAGACAGGCGAAGATCAGTAATAGGACTTTTTTCATGTTCTTTTGGCGTTGTGGCGGTTACTGACTGATGCTCTCTATGCGGAGCCTCAAGGTGCCGGCGGGCACGTGGACTTCGACGATGTCGCCGACCTTCTTGTTCAGCAGGGCCTGGGCGATGGGCGACTTGATGGAGATCTTCCCCTCGCGGAGGTTGGCCTCGTGGGGGCTGGCGATGGTGTAGGTCATGCGGGCGTTGTTCGTGAGGTTGGTCATCTCCACACGGCTCAGCAGGATGACGCTGTCGCTGGCCAGCAGCGACTTGTCGATGACACGCGCGTTCTCCAGCACGCGCTGCTTGAAGCGTATGCGCCCCAGCAGGCGGCCCTGCTCGCGCTTGGCGGCATGGTACTCGAAGTTCTCGCTGAGGTCGCCCTTGTCACGTGCCTCGGCAATGGCGTCCTTCACCTGCGGTAGCTCCACGTTCACCATGTGCTGGAGCTCGGCCACGAGCTTGTCGTAGCCTTCCTGAGACATATATTCCATCGTCAATTAAAGAGGACGTGTCAAAAACACCTAGAGTTAAACAAAAATCTTCAAAAATCTAACAAAAATGGCTCTCAACAGGCTTATTGATGTCAGATTTTTGAAGATTTTTGTTCTTTTGACACACCTCGTTTCTATGAGTGATGCTTACTTCAATCCCAGCTGGGTTTTCACCTGTGCGGTGACGTCGGTCGAGAGGGTGGTGCTGATGTAGGGGATGCCGGCACCCGTCTCCATGATGTAGACGTAGCCACCGCTCTGGCCAACGGCCTTGATGGCGTCGAGGATCTTGGTGTTGATGGCCTGCATCTTCTCTGCCGAGGCTTTCTGCAGGGCCTGCTGGTTGTCCTGGAAGCTCTGCTGGATCTTCGTGTACATATCCTGGAGCTCCTGCTGACGGCGCGTCTTGATGTTCTCGGGCAGGGTGGCCTGCTCCTTCTCGAAGGCCTCGCCCTTCTTCTGCAGCTCGTCCTGCATCGACTTCAGGTCGGCCTCGTACTGTGCCTGGAGAGCGTCGATCTCGTTCTTGGCCTTGGTGTACTCGGGCATAGCCTGGATGATTTCCTGGATGTTCACGTGGCCGAACTTAGCCTGTGCGTTAGCGGTGGTGAAGCCGCAGAGTGCGCAGATAGCGCAGATGATAAACTTTTTCATTTCTTATTGTTTTTTTTGTTTATGGGTCTTATTGGACTTATGGGACCTATGGGTCTTATCTCTTATCTATTATCTAATAACTGTACCCCAGTTTCCTGAGGACGTCGGTGGAGATGTCGATCTTCGGTGAGCCGAAGATGATGCCGGTGTCGCTGGCACGGTCGAGCACAAGCTGGTAGTTGTGCTGCTCTGCCAGGTCCTTCACGGCATTGTAGATCTCGTCCTGGATGGGTGTCATCAGGGCGTTGCGCTTCTTGAAGAGCTCACCCTCGGGACCGAAGTACTTACGCTTCAGCTCGGCGGCCTGCCGCTCCTTCTCCATGATGGCGTCCTGACGGGCTTTCTTCTGCTCGCCCGAGAGGAAGACGACCTCGTTCTGGTAGGTCTTGTACATGGTCTGCGCCTCTGTCGTCAGCGCGTCGACCTCTGCCTGCCACTTCTTCGACACCTGCGTCAGCTGCTCGTTGGCCCGCTCGTATGCCGGAATATTCTTCAGGATATACTCCATGTCGATCAGCGCGAACTTCTGTGCCTGCATCGACACTGCCGATGCACACAGTACGAATAACAATAGAAACTTCTTCATAATTTCTTCATTCTTAGTTCATAATCGGCAAAGCCGCCTATCTCTTATCTATTATCTATTATCTCTTATCTACGCACTCCGTGCCGTTAGAATTCCTGTCCCAGGATGAAGTGGAACTGTGAGCCGCCGCGCGTCTGACCGCTGGAGTAGTGGGGCTTGTCGAAGCCGTAGGCCCAGTCGATACCCATCAGACCCACCATCGGGAGGAAGATGCGGACACCGACGCCTGCCGAGCGCTTGATGTCGAAGGGGTTGAACTTCTTCGCCTCCGTCCAGGCGTTACCACCCTCGAGGAATGTCAGGCCGTAGATGGTGGTGTTACCCATCATGAACGGGTAGCGCAGCTCCAGCGTCATGCGGTCGTAGGCGTAGCCGGCAGCACCGCGGGGTGTCAGCGCACCGTTTTCGTAGCCTCGCAGGCCGATGGTCTCCTCGGCGTAGCCGTAGGAGTATCCGCTCATGCCGTCGCCGCCCATGTAGAACGTCTCGAAGGGCGACTTCTTGTTGAGGTTGTAGCTGCCGAGGATACCCAGTTCGAAGCGTGTCATCAGCACGAAGCACTTCTGCCCGTTGGTGAGGGCGGTGAACGTGCGCAGCTTCATCTTCCACTTGTGGTATTCTATCCAGCGGTACACCTCCTGCAGCTCGTCCTCGTAGGTTGACGACGTGTAGTCCTTGGCCAGGTGGGCGTAGTCCTTACCGTCGAAGAGCGACCAGGGTGGCGTCATCGTCAGCGATGCCATGAACTCCGAGCCGCGGCGCGGGAACAGGGGGTGGTCTGTCGACGTTCGCGACAGTGTGACGCCGAGGTTCAGGTTGTTACAGTTACCGTTGGCGATGTAGAAGTAGCTCCAGTCGCGCAGCATATAGCGTGTGAAGCCGAGCGTTGCCGACAGCTGGAAGTAGTCGTCGGGCCAGCGCAGACGCTTACCCCATCCGATGGATGCGCCGATCATGCTGATCGTCTTGTCGTCGTCGAGCAGGGCGTCGTAGTTGTACGAGTAGTTGTTGTACATACCGTAGCCGCCGTAGTAGTTGTACATCGAGTTCATCCAGCTGCTGTTGCGGTAGGTGCTCGAGATGTCCGACTGCTTCGAGTAGAACACGCCGACGTTGAAGGCATTCGGTCGCTTGCCGCCGAACCAGTTCGTCGAGTAGCTGGCGGAGCCGGAGTAGTAGTACGAGCCGTTCGACTGGAAGTTGATGCCGAGCTGCTCACCGTCGCCGATGGGCATGATGCCGCGGTGCATCTTGTTCTTGCCGATGAGGTTACGCATGGAGAAGTTGTTCAGCTTCAGACCGATACGTCCTATGACGCCCGTCTGTCCCCAGCCCAGCGAGAACTCCACCTGGTCGTTGGACTTCTGTTCGAGCATCCAGTTCAGGTCCACGGTGCCGTCCTCGTAGTTCGGCTTCACGTCGGGGTTCACCTTGTCGGCCTCGAAGTAGCCCATGGCAGCAATCTCACGGATGGAGCGGATGATGGCCTCCTTGTTGAACAGGTCGCCGGGCTTCGTGCGCAGCTCGCGGCGCACCACCTCCTCGTAGATGCGGTCGTTGCCGTAGATGCGCACGTGGTTCAGGTGTGCCTGCGGACCCTCGGTGATGCGCATCTCCACGTCGATGGAGTCGCCGTCGATGTTCACCTCCACGGGTTCTATCTGCGAGAACACATAGCCGTTGTTATAGTAGTAGTTGCCGACGGCGTCCTCGTCGTCGCGTATGCGCTTCATGATGAGCTTCTGGTTGTAGATGTCGCCGCGCTTCATGTTCAGCGTGCGCTCCAGTCCCTCGGTGGTGACGACGGTGTTGCCCACCCAGGTGATGTCACGCAGGTAGTAGCGCTGGCCCTCGTCGACGCGTACCATGACGTTCACGTGCCTGTCGTCGACGTTCCACACGGAGTCCTCGATGATCTCCATGTCGCGGAAGCCCAGCTCGTTGTACTTGTCGATGAGCTGCTCCTTCGCCTCGCGGAGGCGCTCGTCGGTGAACTTCTTCGCCTTGAAGAAGTTCGTCAGCTTGCCCGCCTCGTGGATCTTGCCGAAGGCACCCTTCGTGAAGAAGCCGCCTTTGATCTTCTTGGCTGCCAGCTGGTCGTTGCCTTGGAAGATGATGTTGCGCACCTTCATCTTCTCCTTCTTGTCGACGTCGATGTCCAGGATCACCTGGTTCTTGCCGGTGACGTCGTCGCGCTGCTGGATGTCGATCTCCGCGTTCTTGTAGCCCTTCTCGTCGAAGTACTTCTTAGCCAGGATTTTCGCACGGTCAATCATGTTCGGCGTTATCTGCGAGCCCTTCATGATGCCGAGCTTCGCCTCCATGTCCTCGCGCTCCGACTTCTTCAGACCGGTGTAGTTGATGGCGCTGACGCGGGGGCGCAGGGCCAGGTGTATGCACAGGTAGATCTTCGAGCCTATCAGCGAGTCGGCGGTGATGGCCACCTTCGAGAACAGGCCGTGGCGCCAGTAGCGCTTCACGGCGTCGGTGATGGCCTGTCCGGGAATCTCTATCTGCTGGCCTACCTGCAGTCCCGACAGTCCTGTCAGCACATAGTCCTCGTAGCCCTCGACGCCCTCGACGTCGATGCCGCCAATCTCGCATGTGCGCGGCGTGCCGGCATAGCTGATGTCGGGATTGATAATGATATCCTGAGCCCTTAAAGTGAAGAGTGAAGAATGAAGCGTAAAGAATGCCACGAGTAGCAGCAATCGATTCTTCTTCAGACTTGTCTTCACAATAGTTGAAATGATATTATTCATTGTATGTCTATTTCAAAGCGGTAGCAAATTCTTCACTCTTCACTCTTCACTCTTCACTTTTCACTAAAGGCTAAGCCTCGCTCTCCACCTGTGCCTCGGTCTTGCCGTAGCGGCGCTGGCGGCGCTGGTAGTCCTCGATGGCCTTGTGCAGGCACTCCTCGTCGAAGTCGGGCCAGTAGGTGTCACAGAAGTACAGCTCCGAGTAGGCTATCTGCCACAGCAGGTAGTTCGATATGCGCAGCTCGCCGCCGGTGCGTATCAGCAGGTCGGGGTCGGGCATGAAGCTCGTCTGCAGGTGCTGGCTGATGTACTCCTCGGTGATGTCCTCGGCACGGATGCCGCCCGTCACCAGCTTCTTCAGCTTGTTCTGCGGCAGGGGCAGTTCCAGGTCGTTCACCTCGGTCACTATCTGGCGCACGGCCTCGGTAATCTCCCAGCGGCTCGAGTAGCTCAGGGCGACGACCATGGTCATCCTGTCGTTGTTGACGGTGCGCTCCTCGATGTCGCGCAGCTTCTTCTGCACGGCGTCGGGCAGGCGTTTCATGTCGCCGATGACGCGGAAGCGCACGTTGTGCTCCATGAACAGCTTGTCCTCCATCGAGGCCAGCACCAGACCCATCAGCGCCGCCACCTCCTCGGCGGGGCGGTTCCAGTTCTCTGTCGAGAAGGTGTAGAGCGTCAGGTACTTCACGCCGAGACGTGTACACTCCGCGGTGATGCGGCGCACGATGTCCACACCGGCCTGGTGACCGAAGCTGCGGTCCTTGCCTTGTTCCATGGCCCAGCGTCCGTTGCCGTCCATGATGATGGCGATGTGCTGGGGTATGTTGTTCTTATCTATCATTGTTGCACGTTTTACATTTCTCCCAAATATCGTAGGTCAGCGCCACCATGAAGGCGCTGAAGCAGTCGGTGTTCTTCAGCAGGCCGCTGCTCTTGATGCCGTACGGGTCCTTCACGCCGTCCAGACGGTCCGTGCCGGTGAAGTGCATCATCCACTCCGCGCTGAGGTTCAGCCGCTCGCCGAGTTTCACCTTCACACCGGCACCTACCGGCAGGCTGGCGGCGAAGGTGCCCGGGTGGGCGTCGGCGTAGGTGAAGCCCAGTCCCAGGGCGATGAACGGTGCCACGGGCTTTGCTCCGTAGTACTCGCGCCCCGTGCCGTAGGCCCAGAAGTTATACTCGTAGCGCAGCGTCAGGTCTATCAGCTGGTTGCTGAAGCTGTAGGGCCTCTCCGCCGTCTCGGGGTACCACGTCTCGGTGTCCTTGCTGCTGCCTTTCATCCGGCCGTAGGTCATCGTGGCGGCGAAGGCCATGCGCGGGTTCATCTTATATTTAGCCACGAGCGCCCCTGCGCCCTGCATCCCTGTCGTCAGGTTCGCGTTGAAGTCGCCCAGATAGGTCGTCAGCGCCACGCCGCCGCCCACCTCCATGCGGTACTCCGGATCGTCCTGAGCCGCTACGCTGCTAGTGAACAGTGAGAAGTGAGAAATGAGCAATGCCGTCAGCACCCAGTACCGACAGCCCCTCACCCACTTGTCCATTCTCATAGCGCAGCCCATCTCAGTTCTCAGTTCTCAGTTCTCAATTCTCAGTTAGGCACATAGTGCCTTTCATCTCTCATCTTTCATTTTTCATCTAGAAATGCTCCCCGACCATTTCTTCCCCCTTCCGTCCTGCAGCCACAAGGTGTTGCCGTCGCTGACGACCGTCATCGGGGCACCCTGGAAGCCCTCGGGCATCTGCAGCTTATCGTCCGTGCGCCAGGTGATGCCCTGGTCCTGACTGCGGTAGATGGTGCCGTCGCTTGTCAGCGCCAGCAGGTAGCCACCGACGTAGGCCAGTGCCACCTGCGGGGCGGCGGGCAGGTAGTAGGGGTTGTCCTCGGCCTGGGTCATCAGCACCCACTGGCCCTCGTGACCCTCGTCGCGCAGACGGCGCCACAGCGTCATCGCCGTGTCCGTCTCGGCCTTAAGGCCCGCCCACAGGGTGTACTCCACGTTGCCGCGGCCCTGCCAGGTGACGCCCGTCAGTCCCAGCATGGGCACCAGCGACGCGTCGGCGTCCAGGCGCGTCAGATCGATGCTGTCGGGCGTGGCTGCTGCCTCGGGCATCATCTGCCCGTCGTCAGCCGTCCACACCAGCGTGCCGGCCTCCTGCTCGCGCACCGTCAACGTCATCACGTAGTCGCGGTAGTGCTCGCCGTCGGTGGCGTAGACACGCAGCGTGCGCGGCACGCTGAAGTCCAGCGAGTCCGTCGACGAGACAACCCTCAGCAAGTCGCTCGTCAACGACTTCTCGGCCACGATGGCGTTGTTCTTCGTCGTCAGCGTGCAGACGACGTGCTTCAGGTCCGTACCCATGGGCAGCGGGGTGGCACTGTAGATGCGGTGCCCTATCTGGTCGATGACCAGCCTGACGGTGCTGCCGGCGTAGGTGCGCTTGTAGACGGAGTCCGAGCCGTCGCTGGCGGTGGTCGTCAGGTAGCGGTTCAGCGTACCCAGCGTCACCGAGGTGATGGCCACGTCGTCGTAGAGCGTCACGTCGTCGTCATCGCCCAGACACGACGGCAGGAGCATACTCGTCAGGAGCATGACACAGCAGGCCATCATCGCCTTTTTCATACCATTGTATTTTGTCATTTATCCACAATCTTTTAGGGCGAAGTCCACCCTTTTTGGGCGGAATCCGCTGATTTTTGGCTGCAAAGGTAAGCAAAATTCCCCAAACACCGCGTTTTTCTTACCTTTATTAATTTAAATTATATGATAAAATGCAAAAAACGCGCAGGACTCAAAAACAAAAATCTTCAAAAATCTGACAAAACAAGTCTCGTGGACGTAAAAAACCTCACGGCAGGAATCGTCTCCCGTCGTGAGGTCATTCGTTCAATTCGTGGTCGTTAGCTTAGGGCTCCGGTTCGGGGTTCTTCGCGTCCTCGATCATCTTCTGTGCCAGGTCGCTCCATCCCAGTACCGCGTCCTTGTTCAGTTCGGCACGCGTGTACTCGCCGGTGGCCTGTGCCAGAAGCTTCATCGACTTCACGGCGTTGCCCGTGGGCTTCATCAGACCAGTCTTCGGGTCGCGGGCGGTCTTGGGACCGATGACGGCCTTGATGACGATGTCGTTCGTCGAGTCGTAGAGCGAGTTCACGGGCTGGCTCTCGACGGAGGCCTTGAAGATGGCGAGGTCGTCGATCTTCACGCAGTTGCCCATGAGGGTCTGCTCGCGCACCTCCTTGACCATGTCCTTCAGCAGTCCGACGATAGCGCCCTCACTCCAGTTGGTGTTGTGCACCTTCAGCAGCTTTGCCAGGCCGTTCAGGTCGATGGTCTCCTTGTAGGAGGCACGTGCGTACCACTTCTTGTAGAACTCAGAAGTCTGGCGGTTGTCTTGATAAACATTCAATTCTACCATAATTCTTTTCCCTTTCTTTTTTTAGTTAATACTGTTGTTTGTTTTTTCATTCCGACGTTCAGCGCTGTTGTCTCGATGGCATTGGAGTTTTTATCTCTGTTTGCGTTGGCAAAGGTACGGCGTTTTTTCGGAAGCCACAAGGATCTAGCCTCGGCTGGTCAAATCCTAAATTCACAAACAAAAGGGAATCAGTGAGTTACAGAACCGCTTTCTCGATGATGCCTGCTTGGATGAACATATGCTCCACCTCCAGGCAGAGGTTCTTGTCGGTATTATTCTCGGCCCACGTGTGGAAATTGGTGCCACTGAGGTCGTCGCCGCTGGAGGCCCTACGCAGGTTCTCGGCATTGAAGCCCTTGCCCAGGATATCCCTGAGGAAGCGGCCAAAGGCTTTCTTGTTCACCTTTTCTATAAGAAGCTGGTCGTCGTACAACACCTTCCAGACGTGACACCAGCGGATGGTGTTGCGCTCAAGGCTCTGCGCCACGGGCATCAGCTGCTCGCGCAACATACGCACCAGCAGGTTTGAACGACGGACATCCGTGCGCAGGGAGAACACGAAGAGCTTGGTGTAGGCCATCAGCGGCGACTCCTCGGCGACGGCGTCCTTCTCGGGCATCACCACGGCGGGAGCCTGCTGGGGCAGTGTCATCGACGTGGAGACGTACTGCGACAATAGGTTCTTCAGCAGTGTCTTGTCGCCCTCAGACTTCATCAGCTGCTGCTCCAACTTGTCAATCTGTCGCTGCTGGTCGTCAATCTGTCGCTGCTGCTCATCAATCGTCTGCTGCTGACGGTCATTCACCTGATTAATGTCGTCTACGCACTGGTACAGACGGGCCATGTCCTGCATCAGTTGAGCAACCTGTTCCTCCACCGAACGGACCACAGCCACCTCTGGCATAGGGGAGTTTTGTCCCATGCCCGGCAGTTCGCAACCGGTGTCCGTTCTTCTTTCCATAGCCTATGGAATTTAGAGGGTTTATACATAATATATGGTTTCCTTCTTTCATTATGATTGTCGGGCATGGTTGGCACGTAGCCGCCAGTCATAATTTCTGCAAATATACAGTTTTTTCATGATACGACCTCTTTATTTTTTCCATATAATTACGATACCCGCCATTTTCTTGATATACATCAAGTATTTTGGCAAAACATAAAAACTACACAAAAACTACACAAACGGGACGGTTGACTTTCCCCTTCGGGCCGTCGAGCTATACCTTCTTTTTGTGTATAAAAATACTAAAAGGCACGCCCCTTAATGGATTCGCGGTTTGTTTCCATTTTGTTTCCACCGATTCCTTTTCCCTTCCAACTGTTCTTTTAAGTTGGAGGGTATGGCTGTAAGTGCTAACTTTGCACCCAGCGATACCGGTATTCGCTTCAGAGAGTTAACAAAAACGTTGAACTTAAAAAAGCGAAAGATTATGAAAAGGAAGAATTTCCAAATGACTGAGCACATCAGTTACTACGACGTGACACGCTCGCCGTGGGCCGAGCGCTACCACCGTGACAACACCCCCGACTGTCTGCAGACGGCGGCACTGGAGAACCTCTGCCGCGTGCTGCTGGAACCCCTATGGTGCGCCTGCGGTCCGCTGACCATCCGCGGGGCGTTCCATTCACAGGTCGTCAACGAAGGCCTCCGCGAGGTGGGCGGCTCGCTTCACATGACTGGCGAGGCCGTGGACCTGGCCGGCGACGTGGAGACGCTGCGCCGCTACTACCGCTTCATCGTCAGCCATGTGGACTACGATCAGGTGTTCTTCGAGTACCGTCGCAGCGGTGAGATGTGGCTCCACTGCTCCGTCCGCCTCGACGACCGCGACAACCGCCACCAGGCCTTCCCGAACTATGTTCTATAGGGGCAACGATGATGACATGTAGACACTGTGGGCGCGAGCTGCCCGACGAGCAGTTCGAGCTCTACCCCTCAGGAACGCGGCGGCGCGTATGCCGCCAATGCAAGTATGAGCTCTACGGGCGCACGGCCTGGCTCCGCTGGCGAGACCGCCAACGCGCCCATGCGCTACATATACTAGTGAAATAAGGAATTATCCCGCTTATCCCGCTTATCTCGCAATAGCAGGAAAGTGAGATAAGCGGGATAAGCGGGTTATTTTTCGGTTAACTAATAATATAATAAGGATGAACAGTATGAAAACCATTTGGCGGACCATCGTCCGCTTTTTCCAGAAAATAGGGTGTTTTTTGAGCATGAAGACGCCGTTATCCCGCACCCTATCCCGCACCCGTGACAAGAAGCGCATCGCGCGGGGTGTGAAGCAGTTTTTTGACAAAAATTACGAACTCCGCTTCAATATCCTGAAGCAAGTGGAGGAGTTCCGTCCCCTCCGCCGAAAAGGTAAGCTTTTCGGCGCTAAAGGTGACCTTTACGATTCTAAAGATGACCTTTTCGCCGCTAAAGGTGACCTTTTCAGCGCTAAAGGTGACCTTTTCGGAGGCAAAGATGAGGATGTCCTCATGGCCGACGGCTGGCAGCAGCTGACCGACCGCCACCTGCGACGCATCGCCTACGAACAGATGGAGCAGGTGGGCGTGGCATGGACCATCGACGTCGAACTCTACGTGCGCTCCTCGCTGACGCCCGACTACAACCCCGTCGCCGACTTCCTCGACCGCTGCGGCGCCTGGGACGGCCGCGAGGACCATATCCGCGAGCTGGCACGACGCGTGCCGACGCGCTACGAGGCGTGGCCCGACGTGTTCCACCGCTGGTTCCTGGCCATGGTGGCACAGTGGCAGCAGCTCAGCCGCGACTACGGCAACGCCGTCGTGCCGATGCTCATCGGCGGCCAGGGCACCCACAAGTCGACGTTCTGCCGGCTGCTGCTGCCGCCATCGTTGCGCGACTACTACATCGACGACATCAAGCTCGACAATGCCGAGCAGGTGGAGCGGATGCTCGGGCGGATGCTCCTGGTGAACATCGACGAGTACAACGCGAAGACCGAGCGCGAGCAGGCGAAGATCAAGCGCGTGCTCACCGAGAAGGACGTGCAGACGCGTCGTATGCGCTCCGACCAGTACCTGCTGCTGCCCCGCATGGCGTCGTTCATCGCCACCACCAACGACCGCCAGCCGCTCTACGACCCCACGGGCTCGCGCCGCTACCTGTGCTGCGAGGTCGACGGGCTCATCGACACCACGACGCCCATCGACTACCGCCAGCTCTACGCCCAGGCCGTCAGCGAGCTGCGCCGCGGCGCCCCCTACCACTTCACGAAGGACGAGGAACGCGCCATCGGACAGCACAACGAGCAGTACCGCTGTCAGACGTCGCCGGAGACGCTGCTGCTGGCCTACTTCGAGCCTGCCGAGCGCCACAAGGACAATTTTATGCGGGCCGTCGACATACAGCGCGAATTGCAGAAGAAGGTGCGCGCTGCCGATGTGCCCAACCTGAAACTGCTGACATTGACGATGAAAGCCTGCGGTTTCCAATATGGTAGTTGTGGCGCCTACCACGGCTGGTATGCCCGCCGCCGTGAGACCCCGGCCGATTGATTTATGTCAACAAATGGCGCTGTTTTCCAAGAAACGGCGCCATTTTCTTGTGTGCGGCCACAGAAACCATTACCTTTGCACCAGCAATCGTGATGATTGTCCCCCATATTCATTAGGTTAGTAGTTGAGCCACCTGCGGGTGGTAAAAATTAAGGTAAAGATTATGTTATTTGATTTTCAAACAACGGTCATGTTAGCCTGTGTGGCGATTGCCACCGCCCTGAGTGTCTTCACTCTGACGAAGACTGACATACGTTAAAGGGAGTACGGAGTGAGTGATTCATACCGTACTCTCTTTCTTTTTCTCAGAAACAAATTCCTTGTTTCTTTCTTACTTCACAACGACCTTGAGCTTTGCTCGAGCTCGTTCCCGTTCGGAAGACTTCGAGCAAGCTCAGGTCTTCGCTTACTTCATCACGACCTTGCGTCCGTTCTTCACGTACACGCCCTTCTTGGCCTTGACAACCTTGCGACCGCTGAGGTCGTAATAATTATCAATTGTCTTTCCATTTTCAATTGAGGCGATGCCCGTGGCAGCAGGCTCCTTGACGGTGATGTCCTTCGTCAGCGTGCCGCTGTAGTTGTAGTTCAGGTCGATGACAGCCTTGAACTTGCCGCCCTCAGCCATCTGCTCCTCGGTGACGGGGTTGCCGTCGGCGTCTTCGTAGCTGATGGTGTACTCGTACTCGGGATCGAGAACGGCGGAGCCATCCTTCACGGTGATGGCGGGAATCTCGCCCTCGCCAGCCTCGGCCACCTCGACGGTCAGGCCGTCAACGCCCTTCTGCGTGATGTCGAAGGTCGTGGAGGTCTCGCCGGCATATTCGCCGATGCCGCGCACTACGACCATGGCGTAGCCAGCGTTCTTGTTACCCGAGAACTCCAGGGTGTAGTCCTCGCCCTCGGTGAGGGTGTTCTCTCCGTCGCGGACGACGATGGCGGGCAGCTGCTCCTCTCCGTCGTACTCCACGGCGTCGATCTCGTCGATGGTGATGTCACTGTGGGTCAGCAGCTTGCGGTAGGTGACGTACACCTCCACGTCGGCACCCGGCATGACGAAGCCACAGACGTTCTCCTTGAGCTGCTCGATGTCGAGGTCCTTGATGAGGTCCATATTACCCTCGGCGCGTGAAGCGGCCTGCTCCCATTTGATGTATCCGTTGCCGTATACCTGGTCGACGATGTAGCCCTCCTCCGGGTCTACCTTCACCATGATGGCAGCACCGGCCTCGGCCTTCCTGGCCTGGGCACCGTCGGCGAAGAACGTCACCTTGCCGAAGTCGCTCTTGGCCACGCCCAGCTTGTAGGGCTTCTCGTTGGCGTACTCCTCGGGAATGGGCTTCAGGTCGCCGACGAAGGTCACGTTGACTTTATCGTCGAACTTCTCGATCCAGGGCAGTGCGTCGGCCACGACGTGGCACGTGGTGTGCTTGGCGGCCGAGAAGTCGTCGCAGTCGGTATCCTTCCATGCCATGGCGGCAGCATCGCCGTAGAGGTAGACGTTACGCAGGCGGTTGCAGAGCCAGAAGGCGTCGTTGCCCATGTCGGTGACGCTGGCGGGGATGGAGATGAACGGCAGCATCCAGCAGTCGTAGAAGGCGTAGTTGCCGATGCTCTCCAGGCCGTCGGCAATGGAGACGAAGGTCAGCTTCTTCAGGTCGTGGAAGGCGCGGCTGCCGATGTGGGTCACACCCTGCTTGATGATCACGGTCTCGATGTCGCTGGCGAAGTCAATCCACGGCTGTTCCACCATGTCGTCGTAGTCGGCCATGGCGCCCTGTCCGTAGATGGTCAGCGTCTTCGTGTCCTCAGTGTAACCCCAGAAGCACTCGCCCGTCTCGCCAGTGATGTCGTAGTCTTCAACAGGCTTGGCGTTGACAATGGGGACGATGCCTATGAGGTTGGGATCCTGCTGGATATCTGCGAACAAGCAAACCTGTCCGTTATACTCGCCGATGAAGCAGCCGCCGGAAGATCCGTTGTAATTATAACCAGGTATATTCCTGAGATTGAATACAGCACCATCATCAAGGGTATTCGTGGTGATGTTGTAATCGTAGACATAATTGTTGTTGTTATTGGGCTGTAGGATGTGCTCCTCGCCGTCCTCGTCCTCGTAATAGGCTATACCTGAGGTGCTCCCGGAGTAGATGCCCTCCTGGATCTTATTGCCGTCGCGGTCGTAGAGCGCCAGCGGTCCACTCCAGTTGCCAACCACCCAGAAACCGTCGCGCTCGGGGTCGTAGGTAACACCACGCATCGACATGCCTGGGATGTTGATGGTTCCTACCAGCGTTTTGCTCTCGAAGTCCACCTGATAGATGGTAGAACCGCTGGCCACGCCATAGAAGTACTCTCCGTCGTACGTCATATCGCGGAAAGTGCCACAATCGGCGATGTTGAACTCCTCGATGAAGTTGCCCTCCATGTCGTACTTAAAGAACATATATTGTATACCGGCGTATCCCCAGTTTGACGTGTAGATATATTCGCCGTCGGTGGCAACGCCATACTGGGCGCCGCTGGTGCAGCTGAAGCTGAGCTCCGCCTCACCGAACTCTGCGGCAACCTTGCGCGGTCCTGCTGCGGCGACGCGTGATGCCTGTACGGCCTTGTCCGCTACGGGACTGTTGTCTGCACAGTCATTGTTCTTGTCCTGTGCCCATGCGCCCGTGGCTGCCGACAGTAGCAGCGCGAGCGTCAGAAACATATATTTTTTCATAGTCTTCATTTTTTTACGTAATTGTTTATTCTCTTGGTCGCCTGCGGCTCAAAATTATAAAAAAATTGTTTTCGAAAATTGTATAAAAATGTCTGCTGCTGCATAGTTCTTATAATTTTTTGATTCAATTTTTTTATAATTTTGAGCGTAGCGACCTATTACTCTCTCACTTCACGATCACTTTTCGTCCGTTCTGGATGTACACACCCTTTCTCTTCGGCTGGTTCACCTTGCGGCCGTTCAGGTCGTAGTAATCACCATTGTCAATTGTGAATTGTGAATTGTCAATTGCCTTCAGGCCCGTGGCGTCGCCGCTGAAGACAATCTGCAGGGCGCGTGCCGTGGCGTAGTTGAGCTCAATCCAGCAGCGGTTGGCGGCGATGCGGCCGTCGCTCTTCACCCAGACGAAGTCGTGCTTGTTGCAGACATAGTAGTCCACGGCGTCGCTGCTGCCGTCCATGTCCTGTGCGCGGAGCGTGCCCTGGAACTCAGGAGCGACGGTCAGGGCCAGGTTCGGTTCGTTGGTGGAGAGCAGGATGATCTTGCGGTCCTCGTCCTTGCTGTTGAAGATGAGCAGCGGGGTCTCTGCCGGTGCGGCGTCGATAGGCTCCGAGAGGATGGCCTTGTCGCCCTCGATGCTGGCGATGGTGTAGATGGTGGCGTTCTCCTCCTCGGTCTCGAGTGTCAGGGCGTCCTTCTGGTAGTAGGTAGCGTAGCTGTTGGCAGCAACCTCCACCTCGTAGGCCTCCTTCAGCACGATGGGGTCGCTGTAGATGGTGCCGGTGTAGCCGCCCTTGCCCTTGATGGCGTAGCGGAAGGTGCCGACAGAGAGCTGGTTGACGTCAGTCCACTCGCCTTCCTCGTCCTTCTTCTGCATTGTGGTGGTGTAGTCGGTTCCGGCTGTCATCACCACGGGGTTCTCGGCGTCGATCACATCGGTGACGGTGAGCGTCACGTCATCGGGATAGAGGTAGCCGAAGACGTTGTTACGCTTAATGACGTAGTAGCTGTCGGCGTTGGCCTCGGCATTCACGTCAACCTCCATGTCGCGTGCCAAGGCGTACTTCACTATGACATTGTTGGTAGGCATGGTGAAGGTGGTCTCGGTGAAGGCGTCGCCTTTATTCTCAGCGTCGGTGGTCACTTCGAAATCAGACTCTTCATAGTCAATCTTGATGTCGTCAATGAACAAGTATAACTGATCATAGGAAGTACAGGCAATGGCAACATACTTTGCTCCGGCAGGGATGTCATAAGTATATTCCAAATAACCGTTATCGTATTTGTTTGTACAAGTCACCTCGTCGCTCCATGTGAATGCAGTAGGATCATTTGTTGTTGTTGAATAACCAACCTTGAAACTTTCCGGATAGTCGCTACTGTATCTGGCATAGTAGAAACTCATCGTGCCACCACGTGCAGCATCTATCTCAGGCGAAATGAGGTACTGAGGGGTATTCGTAGAATAATAGAAATAGAAGATATTTGTGCCACTGTGTGGGGCAAAATCAGTGACACCTGAGTTTGAATGGCAATTAGCCAACGTCCAGTCTCCCAGGCCATCTTCGAAGCCTTGGGTAATCTGCGTCTGCGCCCACGCGCCCGTCGCTGCTGCAAGCAGCACGAGCAGTGATAATATTTTGTTTTTCATATTGTTCATATCTTAATTATGTTTTCTTTTCTTTTAACATGTAATCACCATGTAATTTGCCATGAATTTTTCATATAATATATTTATTAATGTTCAATTCGTGTTCAATTCGTGGTAATTCGTGTTTATATAATCTTTCACGCGAGGGGAGTTTATTTTTCCTCCTTTGCCGTTACCTTGATGAACTTGTAGCCCTTCTTGGCCTTGAGCTTCACCTCGGTGCCGGGCTCCAGTTGCTCAATCTTACCAGCCTCCAACTGTTCGGCGGTAGCCTCAACGGGCTCGGCTTCGCCCTCCTTGGTGGTCACCGTCATGTTCACGACGGGAGCGGGATCGAAGGTAAGGTTAACGGTGGGCTTGTATACCCCGTCAGCAAAAGTAGCCAGCATCGGCGTACCCAGCGTTGCGTCCTGAATCCATGTTATCTCGGAACGACCAGCCTGAAGAGCCTCGGCAATGGTGCCATCGGAAAGTGCTTCTGCATTGGTAACCGTTCCTGCCGTGCCGTGGTCGGTGGTTGTGCCGCCCTGAAGGACGTAGCTGTTGGTCGTCGTGCCGCTACCTTTTATATAATGGTACATGGAGTTCACCTGGTAGACGCCCGTGAAGGTAGCCGTCGAGAGACAGTTGGTGATATGTGCCTTTCCGCCGCCAACCAATAGGCCAACCATATTGGCACACATGGACTCTCCGCTGCTGGTACTCGTGATGCTGCCGTTAAACATACAGTCGTTGATATACAAGGAGGTCCCGTTATTTATGACTAAACCGGCAATACCGCCGTTCCAGTCAGTATATTCCGATGATTCTGCCGTTGTGTTGTTACCAGTGATGTCAACGGAACTGATACAGTTCGTGATGTAGTTCGTACCGGAAGTTACGTTACCGACAATACCGGCGGCGTGCTGCTGCGTGTTGTTGACCGTTCCAGCGACATGGAGGTTCTTAATGGTGGCACCGCTAATCACGCGGAAGGGGGCTACCCAGTCTTCCGTGAAATCGTAGGCCACGGTCAGCGTGTGTCCCTTACCGTTGAACACGCCCGTAAAGGGATGCTCCTCGCTGCCGATCATCGTCTGGTCGTCACCCAGGTCAATGTCCGCCGTCATCTTCCCGTTGACGGGATCGGTGGTCTCAGCAACCAGTTTGGCAAACAGCTTCCACTGTGTGACATTCCCCACAAGGTAGTTGCCAGCGGCGTCCTGCGGGAGAGCGAACGTGACGGGGCGGATGCACATACCGGCAGCACGGCCTGCACCTGTCTCAGTGTCAGTCCAGTTGGTATCCTGTATCCTGAACTGATAGCCACCATTGTGCGTACCGTCGCTCGACCAGTAGTGTCCCATTTTGTTCACATCAAACAGATCTCCTTCATATTGTCCATTGTAGGGCAAGAAGATGTAGACGTTGGGATCGGTCTTTGAGATGAATTTCATGCCTTTAACACTTCCTATGGTGGTACTCTCCTGAGTGGTGTTAGCTACCAGCTCACGGAAGTCATCCTGTGTCGGCATACGCCACTCTTCGCCCCAGTTGACGGTGGCTGCGTCATCCTCGGGGAGCAGACGTGTCAGTCCGTCGGTGAAGCCGTCGTAGCCCCATTTGTCGTCAGAGCAGTACTTAAGGATGTTATGGGTGCCAGAACCAACGTTCAGCAAGTAGTTGCTCCATTCGTAGTAGGACTTGGTTTCCGTCTCGCCCCAGGCGTAGCGGTCACCGTACTGTTCGGGTGAGTCGGCTCCCATGTTACAAGTAGCCCACAGCGTGCCGCTGGGCAGGCCAAGGTCTACATATTCGTGGGTAGCTGATTGCGCCCACACGCCCGTTACTGCCGTCATCAGCAGCGCGAGCAGAAGTAGTAATCTTGTTCTTTTCATACGTTTTTACAGTTTATGTTAATAAAAAATAGTTTTTAATGACTCTGTTAGCTCTAAAGATCTTCGTTTAATCGCGGTTGTGGCAACAGTTAGTGATAGCTGCTGATTGATTATTAGGTTTTCGGTTACAAAAATACAAATTATTCTGCAAAATCGGCTCGTCTTCTTCTTAAATAACGTTAAAAGCCGAAAAAACAGGCGGCGGGGTTGGAGGCGGCATTTACGTTCTGATTTGTTGGAGATTTATGGTTGGATTTTGCTACGCCTTGAATCACTCACGGACTCCGTAGACAGCGGTTGCTGTCGTAGGCGAAATATAAATGTTGTCTTCTGTTGTCCCTGTTGAATTAGAAAAACAAAGCCTATAGTTGTGTTAAAGACAACAGGGACAACAGAAGACAACATTTATGCGCCATCCACCCATCGTAATGATGTCTTGGCGGATATTTGAGCTTTGCTCGAAATCGCTCACGCTCGCGATTTTGTTTGGGGGAAGTGTTGCCTACGGCTTGTTAGCGCGGAACATAGCGATTTCGGCATCGAAACGCTCTATGATGTCCTCCAGATAGGGATGGCTGCGCGGCACGATGATGGCTATGAAATTCTCCACGCCCTCGTCTATCACCATTTCAGTCTTGATGTAAAACAGCTTGCTCTGCTCGGCTCCCATAAACCAACGTAGGAACAGACGGTTGCGCTGAGCCTGCTGGTCGTTGGCGCTATCGCACATATAGAGCATGATGTCGGGGTTGGCTCGGAAGAACTCTACGATGATGCGTATCACCGTCTCGCGCACCTTCGGGTCGCTGGGCGAGGCCTTGCCGCTGCGGTTCGTTAAGTCGAACCAATAGGCGGGCGTGCCTCCAAAGGCTGGCTCGTACTTGAACTCGGCAGAATACACGATGTCGAAATCGGTATGGAAGTAATACTCTCCGTCTCTCAGCTCCACTTCGTACGGGGCGAGTCGGTTAAGGATGTTCAGCTCAAGTGCTTTCATGCTTGGTTAGCCAGATTAGTTTCAACTGCTTTCAGTTTCTCCTCGCGGTATTTCCGATAGGCGCGAATGGCTTTAGCAAAACTACCAGGCCTGAACTCCGGTTCTCGGATGGGAGCAGGTTCGCAAGCGGTCATGCTGTCATAGGAACCAATCTGGTAGAAAGGATCAGCCTTGGCGCGTTCTGCTTCCTGCTGCCAGTATTCTTCTTCGCGGGCAATGCGCTCACGCTTCTCTCGCTGATAGGCGAGTTGCCGACGCACAGACTCTCTGAGAGAACCAACAGGCTTGGTGAATTCTATCTTCTTTGCTTCCATAATCCTCGTTGTTTATTTGTTTCTGGCTGCAAATATACAACTATTTCCCCAATCCTCCAAGTCTTTGGAGGAAAATATCCGTTTGATTTCATCTTCGTCCGTCGCGACTCGGCCAATCATGCGAGCATGTTGGCACTCGCTGCTCCGGACGTTGTCTCAGTAAGTTAGAGATCGCTCGCGCCGCGCGTCGTCACCTGCAGCAAGGCATTGGCCTCACGGGAGACGTTGCTTGTCCCCTCGTAGACCACGTCCTCGCTGCACGCCGTCTTTACCCATATTCTCACATTTTTAACACTCCGCACGCTGGCGCAGCTCCAGGTTGCGGCACACCTCGCGCACGATGGTGCTGTCCTTCGTCTTGATTTCATCACCCTGAATGATGGAGCGCCGCACAAGTACCACCACGAGCACCATGAGCACCACGACGGCGACGGAGAGTAGAATGATAATTGATGTTTCCATAAGCTTATAGTCCTTTATTTAGTTCGTAATTTGATGGCAAAGATAGGGGAAAAAAATGGTATTTGCAATAGCTCGGACAATTTTATCATATATATCGGACAATTTTATCAGTCCTATTAACGGATATTCAACCTCCATTAACGCATTTTCAACCTCAAGGAAACGAATGGGTGGGGTTTTCTTAGAAACGAATTATCCTAATTGATCCTAATTTGGTCCACGAATTATACTAATTATTATATTCTGCGATGATGAAAATATAATTAAGAAAAATTCGTGGGTAAAATTCGTTTTAATTATTCAAATTCGTTTCTTAAATCACACAATCCATTTGTCTCTAAAAAACTCTCTTCGTTTCTAAAGACCACCTTTTCGTTTCTAAAGACCACCTTTTCGGCGCTAAAGGTCACCTTTAGAGTTCTAAAGGTCATCTTCTCACGGCTAAAGGTCACCTTTTCCAGAAAAAGACTTACCTTCTCGTCAGTAAAGGTCAGCTTTAGGATTGTAAAGGTCAGCTTTTTCCAGAAAATGATCATCATATAGGGAAAGCGGAAAAGTACCCGCACCCGGCGCACCCACCGCACCTAAATTGAATTTAGAATTATGGTAATCTACTCAGTCTCTCCTAATATGGTCGCTTCGCTCAAAATTATAAAAAAATTTGTTTCAAAATTATATTTTGAGTCCCTTGATAAGGGACGGCTATAAAGCAGGGTTATAATTTTTTTATTCAATTTTCTTATAATTTTGAGGCCATAGGCCGACCCAGTAAAAGATTTAGGTGCGGCGGGTGTGGCGGGTGCGGGTGGTTTTTGGTTTTCCTATATAATATACTCGACTATCGTGGCCAGTGCCAAAAGTGGTGAGACAGGCGTGGTCAGGAGTAAAAGCGAAACTGGGGCTGTAAGGTGCTTGTTATCAAGTGGTTGTAAACTTAGGATTTGAGCGGGTTGGGCTGTTTCCTTGCCGGTTCTCCGGAAACGTCGTATCTTTGCGGGCGATTGAAAGATTGAAAAATTGAAAGATTGAAAAATTGAAAAATTGAAAAATTGAGGGATTGAGAGATTGAGGGATTGAGAAATTAAGAAATTAAGATATTGAGTATGGAAAAGAAGAATGTGAACACAACGGTAGAGGCGCTGCGCCGTGCGTACCCCAACGCGCGGACCGACAGCGACGGATGGGTGGTGAACGAGCCGGAGACGATGAGCCCGGACACGCTGAAGCGCGAGCGCGAGGAGTACTACGCCTGCCTTGACCGGGCGTGGGACGAGGTGAGCGTGACGGAGGACGATGCGCTCTTCGGCGAGCAGCTGGTAACGCACCTGGCGGAGCTGTGCCGGAAGGCGGGGCTCCCTGAGGAGGCGTGCGTGCGCCGCACGGGAGCCTACCAGCGCTGGAACCTCGGTATGGAGGGTGTGCGCCGCATCTTCCGCATCGCCTACCGCCGCAACACCTCGGGGCGCCCCTGGTCGGCCATGTCGTCGAAGGAGCGCATCGCCCGTAAGGTGCGCGACTTCTTCGAGCGCCGCTACGAGCTGCGCTTCAACGTCCTGAAGCAGAGCGAGGAGTTCCGTCCGCGTGCCATCGGCCCCCAGCCGTGGCAGACGCTCACTGAGCGCGACATCAACCGCCTGGGCCAGGAGCAGATGCTCGACTGCGGTGCGGCGTGGCCCATCGACATCAAGCAGTACGCGCAGTCGTCGCTGACGGCCGACTACAACCCGCTGCACGAATTCCTTGCCGGCTGCGGCGCATGGGACGGGCAGACGGACTACATCGGCAAGCTGGCCGACCGCGTGCCCTCGTCGCACCCCCACTGGCGCCGGCTGTTCCACCGCTGGTTCCTGGGCATGGTGGCGCAGTGGACGGGCTGCAGCGCCGACTACGGCAACGCCGTCGTGCCGATGCTCATCGGTGCGCAGGGCTGCCGTAAGTCCACGTTCTGCAAGCTCATCGTCCCGCGCTCGCTACGCGAATACTATATTGACGACATCAAGCTGGACAGCGCCGAGCAGGTGGAGCGTATGCTGAGCCGCATGGCGCTGGTGAACATCGACGAGTACAACGCCAAGAGCGACCGCGAGCAGGCCAAGATCAAGCGCCTACTCACCGAGCGCGACGTACAGGTGCGCCGTATGCGTTCGGACCAGTACCTGCTGTTGCAGCGCATGGCCTCGTTCATCGCCACCACCAACGAAATGCAGCCGCTGACCGACCGCACGGGCTCGCGACGCTACCTGTGCTGCGAGGTGAGCGGCACCATCGACACCGCCACGCCGCTGGACTACCAGCAGCTCTACGCCCAGGCGCTCCACGAGCTGGAGCACGGCGAGGCCTACTGGATGAGCGCTGAGGAGGAGCAGCTGATGGCCGACTACAACGAGCGCTTCCTGACAGCCACCACCGCCGAACTGCTGCTCGAGGCTCACTACGAGCCCGCGCCGCGCCAGAAGGAGCACTTCATGCGCGCCGTCGACATCCTGGCCGACCTGGTGCAGTATGCCCGCGGCAACGACCGTCCGAACATGCGGCAGCTGCTCTTGGCCCTGAAGGCGCAGCACTTCGCCCACGGTGCCGTCGGCGGACAACGCGGCTGGTATGTCGCCAGGCGAGAATGACATTCGCTCAGGGGGCTGTCCCCCTGAGCGTAAAAAGATTTCGATAATGAGTCGACTTTTTCTGAAGGATGTGGTTTGGCACACTTTTTGCATTAGTTCGGTAACTTCATTAAATTCGGAAAGTTCAAATAAAAATAAATAAGGTATATGCAAAAAGGTAACATCGGGGTTACGACCGAGAACATCTTCCCCGTCATCAAAAAGTTTCTCTACTCAGACCATGAGATTTTCCTGCGCGAGATGGTGAGCAACGCCGTCGACGCCACGCAGAAGCTGAAGACGCTGCAGCAGCAGGGCGAGTTCAAGGGCGAGCTGGGCGACCTCACGGTACGCGTCAGCGTGGATGCCGAGAAGGGTACGATCACCATCAGCGACCGCGGCATCGGCATGACGGCCGAGGAGATCGACAAGTACATCAACCAGATTGCCTTCTCGGGCGTCACGGACTTCCTGGAGAAGTACAAGGACAGCGCGAACGCCATCATCGGCCACTTCGGACTGGGTTTCTACTCGTCGTTCATGGTGTCGAAGAAGGTGGAGATTGTCACGAAGTCGTACCGCGACGGCGCCCAGGCCGTGAGGTGGACGTGCGACGGCTCGCCAGCCTACGAGATTGACGACGCTGAGCGCGAGGACCGTGGCTCGGACATCATCCTCTACATCGATGACGACTGCAAGGAGTTCCTGGAGAAAGGCCGCATCGAGCAGCTTCTGAACAAGTACTGCAAGTTCCTGGCCGTGCCCGTGGCCTTCGGCAAGAAGCAGGAGTGGTCGAGCGAGGAGAAGAAGATGGTTGACACGGCCGAGGACAACATCATCAACAACGTGGAGCCGCTGTGGACGAAGCAGCCGTCGACGCTGAAGGACGAGGACTACCTGTCGTTCTACCGCACGCTGTACCCGATGAGCGACGAGCCGCTGTTCTGGATTCACCTGAACGTGGACTACCCGTTCAACCTCACGGGCATCCTCTACTTCCCCCGCGTGAAGAACGCCATCGAGCTGCAGAAGAACAAGATCCAGCTGTACTGCAACCAGGTGTTCGTCACGGACCAGGTGGAGGGCATCGTCCCGGAGTTCCTGACGCTGCTCCACGGCGTCATCGACTCGCCTGACATCCCGCTGAACGTCAGCCGCAGCTACCTGCAGAGCGACCGCGAGGTGAAGAAGATATCTACCTATATCACAAAGAAGGTGAGCGACCGCCTGAAGGCGCTGTTCAACGAGGACCGCAAGCAGTACGAGGAGAAGTGGGACTCGCTGAAGCTGTTCATCAACTACGGCATACTGACCGAGGAGGGCTTCTACGACCGCGCGAAGGACTTCGCCCTGCTGAAGGACACGGAGGGGAAGTACTTCACCTTCGACGAGTACAAGACGCTCATCGAGGCGTCGCAGAAGGACAAGGACGACCAGCTGGTGTACCTGTACACCACGGACAAGGAGGAGCAGTACTCCTACATCAAGGCCGCCCAGGACAAGGGCTACAGTGTGCTGCTGCTCGACGGCCAGCTGGACGTTCCCACGCTGCAGACGCTTGAGCAGAAGTTCGAGAAGAGCCGCTTCGTGCGCGTCGACGGCGACACCATAGACCGTCTCATCCAGAAAGCCGACGCCCCTGAGAGCACGCTGGCAGACGATGAACGTGACAATTTGTCAGCCGTCTTCACGTCGCAGATGCCGAAGACCGAGAAGACGGAATACATGGTCCAGGTGAGCGCCCTTGGCGAGGACCAGGCACCGGTGGTCATCACGCAGAACGAGTGGATGCGCCGTATGAAGGAGATGAGCCGCTACCAGCAGGGCATGAACTTCTACGGTCAGATGCCCGACGCCTTCAACCTCGTGCTGAACAGCGACCACCGTCTGGTGAAGGAGGTGCTGTCGGGCGTTAACAACGAGCTGACCGCCGACCTGCAGCCCATAGAGAGCGAGCTGAAGGGCCTGAACGCCCGTCTGGCCGCGCTGAACCAGCAGACTGAGGGCAAGAAGCCCGAGGAGGTGACGCAGGAGCAGAAGGACGACAAGGAGGCCACGCAGAAGGCCATCGACGAGCAGAAGTCGAAGAAGCAGCAGCTGCTGAGCGACTACGCCTCGAAGAGCGACCTCGTGCACCAGCTCATCGACCTGGCGCTGCTCCAGAACGGTCTGCTGAAGGGCGAAGCCCTCGACCGCTTCCTGAAGCGCTCGATTGACATGATCAAGTAATTAGTAACTCAAGTCACTTAAACCACGAATTTCACGAATTAAACGAATTAATTGATAATTTGAGGATAGACCTTCGTTTAATTCGTGAAATTCGTGGTTGTTATATAAATCTTGTATGTTGACACACTTTCTTGCGTCTAATCGTCCATTGGTTCGCCGCTGAACAGTTTCTCGGCGTCGCGGCCAGCCTGACGGGTATCCTTGCTCATGATTTCGCCGACGGTGATCTCGCCGGGAGCGTCGGGGACGTCGTAGAGCGGTTCCTCGTAGATGTCCACCACGGTGTCGAGGTCGTTATGCTGGAGCGTGTCGACAGGCACGTGCGAATAGTTCACCTGGTAGTTGCGCTTGCAACCACCGAGCATCAGAGCCACGGCGACGACAACAGTCATCAGGATATATTTCTTCATAGTGTCAAGAAGTGATTGTTTCATAAGGTTTTCAGTTATTTTTGCAAAGATAGGCAAAATATCCCGAACACCACTTCGTTTTTTCTTTTTTTAACAAAGAGACTGCTTGCGGGCGGCAAGTTGGTGGCGCACCTCGCGCTTCTTGCAGAGCTGGTCGAGACGTTCGTGGACGTGGCGGTAGGACTGCCGGAGCTGATGGCCGTAGACCAGGCAGGTGAGGCCGAAGTAGGCGGCGGCCTGTATCCAGAGGTACCGGAGCTCGGGCAGCACGTCGCTGACGGTGGCCCCCATGCTGTTCAGCCGGATATAGGCGCGTGCGCCAAAGGTGCTGGGGAAGAGCCAGGAGACGCCCTGCCAGGCGGCGGGGATGTTGGACTGCGGCCAGGAGATGCCGGTCATGAAGAGCAAGGGCAGCGATACGAACACCATGAGCAGCATGACGTTCTCGCGGTAGCGCACGAGACACGATACCGCCATGCCGAAGAAGACGCACGCCAGGAGGTAGGGAATCATCAAAAGCAGCAGGGCGCCGGGCGAGGCGAGCTGTAGGAAGTGGAACAGATGGGGTACGGCGAGGGTGAGCCATGCGGCGACGACGGCGTAGACCATGAGGTAGCATAGCGACTTGCCGATGACGATGCGCGACACGCTGCTGTAGCACTTGTGGATGGGCACGAGGTCGCCGTAGCGGTTGCGCTCGCGGACGGTACCCGCAGCCAGTCCGATGCCGAGGACAAGCGTCTGCTGGAGGATGAGGATGAGCACGGCGGGCAGGATGGACGTGCCGTAGCCGCCCGTGGGGTTGAAGATGGGGACGTCCTCGTAGTCGAGGGGCTGTGTGGCGATGAGCTCATCGCGGGTGGTGATGCTGCCCGAGAGGCGTGCCTGCAGCTGGGCGCCCATCTGCTGGCTGACGGCCATCGCCGTCTGGAACACCGCCTTGTAGGTGAGCATGAGGGCCATGTCGCAGTAGACGCTGACGGTGGCCTGCTCCATGCGGTTGATGCGCGTGTCGAAGTCCTCGGGTATGAGGTAGATGCCCTTGACAATCTGTCGGCTGACAAGTGACTGTGCGTCGTCGATGTCCTCAGCATAGTAGGCCACATGGACGTCGGGCGAGGCGTCGCACATCCGGATGAACTGGCGGGAGAGGTGTGAGTGTGACTGGTCGATGACGACAACGGGCACCTCGCGGATGGTCTCGTTGTTGTACACCCACGAGTAGAGCAGCGGGTAGAGCAACGGCACGATGATGAAGAAGATGAGCACGCCCTCGTCGCGGAACACCTGCTTCATCTCCTCTCGCCATACGTAGGCGATGTCTTGTAGTTTAGGGAATGTAGACATAGGTGAGCATCGCGTTTTTAATCTTACGTAGCACAAACCACGGCAGCAGCGTGAAGGCGACGAGTCCCACGAGGTGGAACCAGGCGTCGATGAGCGGGTAGCCGTTGAAGACGGTGATCTGGTAGAGCATATAGTAGTGGCGCAGGGGGAAGAGCCACGACAGCGCCTGGATGGGCTCGTCCATGCCCATGACGGGGAAGGCTGAGCCGGCCAGTGAGAATCCGAGCATGGCCCACAGCGAGCAGATGCTCATCGACATTCGCAGCGAGGGGGTCAGTCCGAAGGCGAAGATGCCGAAGCCGATGGAGGCGAACACCTGGAGCACGGCGAGCAGGACGACCATCAGGACGCTACCCAGCCTGGGGAACTGCAACACCTCGTAGATGTAGTACTCGTAGGCGAAGATGAGCGCCAGGAAGACGAGCGCCTGCGGCAGGAACTTGCCGAAGATGGCCACGATGATGTTGCCGTCGGCCACATCAATCCACTCCTTGCCGCGGTTGAACTTCAGCTCCATACCCAGCGAGTAGGCTGCTATGAGGAACATGAAGAGCATCATGATGCCCGGCACGAAGACGGCCGAGAGGTAGATGTTGTAGTTGGACCAGGGATTGGCTATCTGGTGCACGTCGAGGCGTATGGGTTGCAGGAATGTCTCTATCTGCTTGTCGGTGAGACCGCGAGCGCTGAGGACGCCCTGCCCCACCCCTGCCGAGCCGAGCGTGGCGATGGTCTTCAGGTCCTTCATCAGCAGCGAGCCGCCGGTGAGCGATGTCAGCGAGTAGTAGTACGACACCTTGGGACGCCGCGAGGCAAGCAGCTGGGCGGTGGTACCCTTGGGAATGTAGAGGAAGGCGTATATGCGGTTCTCCTGGATGGCGCGCCGTGCCTCGGCTACCGACGTGTAGCTGTCGACGACGCGGGAGTTCTGGAAGGCATCGAGACGGCGCACGAGGGCACGCGACATCGAGGTATTGTCGAGGTCGACGATGCCCACGGGCATATCCTCGGGCAGTCCCTCGTCCATCATCGAGGTAAAGAACAGCAGGGCCACCAGCGGGAAGATCACCATGCAGAAGCCGTAGATGGGATTCTTGTAGAGAATCTTGCACTCACGCTTCGCCACGTTCCATATCAGCCTCAGGTACTTCAAAATGCTTAATGCTCAATGCTTAATGCTCTTCGAAAAACTATCCTCGTTCTTCAAAAAACTTCAATTTTTCAATTCTTCAATTTTTCAATTCTACTTGATCACCAGCGACATGCCGGGGCGCAGACCGTCGAGCTTGTCAACGGGACGAGCTTTCACCTCGAAGGTCTTCAGGTCGTACTGGCCGTTGGCTTTCGTGGCCTTCCAGACAGCATAGGAGCCCTGGTCCTTGATGTAGTAGACGCGCATCTTGATGTCCTTGTTGAACGCGGGAACGAAGGCGGTGAACTCGGAGCCCACCTTCAGCCCCTCGAGACGGTCCTCGCGGATGTTGAACGTGCCCCAGAGATCGTCCATGACGGAGATGGACATGATGGGCGATCCCGTGCCGACGAGCTCGCCAACCTCGGGATAGATGTTGCTCACCTCGCCGTCCTTCTGGGCCGTCTGCACCGTCTCGTGGATGTAGCTACTGACCTCCTGGACGGCACCACGGGCACGGGCCGTCTGTGCCTGTGCAGCCAGCTTGTCCTCGCGGCGGGCACCGTTGACGGCCATGTCGTACTGGCTCTGCGCAGTCTTCATCTGGGCCTCCATGGCCTTGTAGTTGGCAAAGGCCTCGTCGCGCTTCTGGGCACTCATCACACCCTCGTCGTAGAGGCGTTGCACGCGGTTGTAAGACTTCTCGGCAATGTCGAGACCGGCCTTGGCCTGCTGCAGCACCTGGTAGGCACCCTGTATCTGCTCCTGCCGTGCCCCGTTCTGGGCTTTCAGCTCGACGGCCGATGCTGCTGCCTCGGCGCCCCGTGCCTGTTCCATCTTCGCACGCACCTCAGGGGCATCAATGATGGCCAGCGTATCGCCAGCCTTGACGAAGTCGCCCTCCTTGACACGGATTTCGAGGATGCGTCCGGGCACCTTGCTCGATACACGATATTCGCTGACCTCCACCTGGCCCTGGATGATATCGGGATCACGGTCGAGTGCGAGGATGCCGATGACGGCAACGATGATGACGACTGCCACGAATCCGGCGACAGCAATCAGGATGTTCTTATGTTGACTTTTTGCGGACATATCTTCAATGCTTAATGCTTAATTCTTAATGCTTAATGCTTAATGCTTAATGCTTAATGCTTAATGCTCAATGCTTAATGCTTTATCGCGAAGCGATATCTATTATCTCTTATCTCAGCGTTCCGAGGGCTTTTTGCAGTTCTACCTGACTGAGCTTGACCTCTATCTCGGCATCGATTTTCTGCGACTGCGCCTGCAGCCACGCCGTCTGCGCTTCCATGACGGCGGTGGGGGTGATGACACCCTCCTGGAATCCGAGGTTGGCTATGCGGAGGTTCTCGTCGGCACGGGCGACACTCGACTGCGCCAGCGTCAGCCGCTTGTTGGCCTCGTCGACCTTGTAGGTCACCTGGTTCACCTGCAGTTCAATCTTCTCGCGAGCCTCGTCGTACTCCAGCGAGGCGATGGTGGTGGCACCCTTCGAGGCCCGCACCTTGTATCTGACGTCGCCCCAATTCCATATAGGAACGCGCATGAGAAGTCCGACGTGCCAGAAGCCGGCGAACTTCTTCTCGAAGCCGTTCAGCACGTTGGGGTTCGAGACGGCATAGCCGCCCGTCAGCGCCACCTGCGGCAGGTTGCCGGCCTTCAGCAGATGGGTGGCCTCGCGGCTCACGTCGATGGCATCCTGCAACAGGCGCAGCTCAGGACGGTTGCCGACAGCGGTCTCGACGTCGGGCTGTGGCGTCAGGGTGACAACGGCCACGTTCTCGGACGCCTCGTCGGCCAGCGTCACCTGCTCGTTCACAGGCAGTCCGATGGTCTGGCAGAGAAGCATCTTCGACAACACCACGCCGTCGTTGACACGCGTCAGCGCCATCTCGGCCTCGTTGACCTTCACGTCGACGGTCAAGCCGTCGCTCCGCGTGGCAACGCCTTCTTCTATCATCTTCTGGACATCGCCGTCGAGCTTCTTCACCAGCTCGAGGTATGCCTCGGCCAGCCGTTGCTTGTGCTTCAGCGAGACCACCTGCCAGTAGGACTGCTCCACCTGGTAGAGTGTGCTCTGCTCGCGGACGTCTGCAGAGTTACGCTGCATCCGTTCGTTGACGTCGGCCATGCGGTTGACGGCTGTGATGGCACCACCCATGAAGATGGGCTGTGTGAGCAGGATGGAGCCTGCCCAGATGTTGCGGGTGTCGGTACGGAAGGCGTCGACAATCTTCTGGCCCTCCTGGTTCAGTCCGACGCCCAGCTGCTGCATACTCTGCCCCATCTGCTGCGACAGTTCGCCCGACATCTGCTGGAATGCCTCTGCAGGTACACCCAGCTGTCCAAGCAGGGCGCCGACATCGCCGAGTTTCGCGCCCAGTCCCGACATGGCGGGCTGCAGGGCGCCGACGGCGGTGGTGCCGAGGTTGCCCAGCGACGTCTTCTGTCCGTCGTTGAGGATGGACACCTCCTCGGAGGTATGCTCGTAGGAGCCGATGGCGCTGACGTGGGGCAGGTACTTCGTGCGTGCCGACTTGCGGATGTTGGCCGCAATGTCCTGCTTCACCTTCGATACCGTCAGCTGCTTGTTATTGCGCAGGGCCATGGCCCGGCAACTGTCAAGCGTCAGCAGACGCTGGGCGCCTACCGAAAAAGGCAGAAGTGTAAAAAGGTAAAAAAGCAGATTTCTCCTTTTCATATGCTTGGATTTTCTTCTTTACTCGAACGTAAAGGTACGCGACCCGATCATGTTGCCGTCGACGAAGATGCTGACACGGTAGCTGCCCGCCTCGAGCATCTGCGACACAGTCCAGTAGGTCGTCACCTGCGTCTCCTCGCCCGTATACTCCACGTTCTTCTTCATGGTGTAGTCCAGCGTGCGGTTCTCGTAGTTGAAGGTGCCGCCGCCCTTGAGTGTGTTGCCGCCAGGGTTCTGGATGCGCACGTAGACGGTGCGGTTACCGTTGGCGGCGGTGACGTTGCGCGTGATGGCGAAGTTACACTGGATGGTCTTCGCGTCCTTGACCTTCTTCGACGGTTTGTCGCGCTTATTGATGAGCTGCAGCTGGATGTTCGTGGCGTCGAGCTGGGCGGCGATGGCCACCTTCTCAGAGAGCGACGCCTTCTCGCTGCTCAGTCCGGCAATCTGCGACTCGCGGTTCGAGAGCTCCTCCTTCACACGGGTGTTCTCAGCCTGCAGACGCTCGTTCTGACGGTTCAGCGAGTCAATCTGCATGACATAGTCGCGCAGCACGGCACGCACCGTGGCCAGCTCCTTCTTCAGACGGGTAATCTCGCGGGCATCGTTGGCCTTCACCTGCTTCAGCTCCTCGAGCAGTCGCTGGGTCTTCAGCTGCTCCTCGGTAAGCTGGGCGATGATGGAGTCGTTGTTGATCTGGGTCTTCATCTCGCTGTACTGCAGGGCGAAGCGTTCGTACTCGTTCTCCCTCTCCTTCTTGTCGAGCTCGGCCAGCTCCTGCATG
>JAEEGH010001275.1_pt1 | contig 73726 bp, 63 predicted proteins | sample 9134181 | NCBI WGS metagenome assembly JAEEGH01 (sample SAMN16246544, study PRJNA631951) | gut metagenome | biome: gut microbiome; feature: rumen; material: DP-attached | host: Bos | place: Iran: Karaj | collected 2018-10 | reverse complement strand
GTATCTTTTGGAGACATTGGCGAACATGGACAACATGCCCGTTATCGAGGAGACCTACAGGGAGATCCTCGAGGACGACATGGACCTGAAGAACGCCTGCTACGTCCTCGGTCTGATAGAGGACGGCACCATGCAGGTGAAGGTCCAGCCCTACACCGGCGCACCGTCGCCATTTGCTCATTCAGTAATCCTATCAGGATTCTCCGACATCGTCCTCATGGAGGACCGTACCGCTCTGCTCAAGGAATTGCACCGCAAGGTCCTGTACCGCGCGATGGGGGATTCCATCAAGGAGTTCGAGTTCGAGGAGGACCAGATCGTTCCGTACTTCAGGGAGAAGATCGGGCGCATTGTCGATCCATCGGACATAGTCCCCCTGCTGAAACGCACCGGCCCGCTGCAGGCCATAAGGGAGAGGGGACGCAACATCTACGCCTACTGCGACGCCGACAAGCACACCGTGGACGGATGGGTCAGGGACCTCATCAACGACGGTACCCTGGGAACGGTGTTCATGGACGACCCGTACATAGTGCCAGCGGAGGAGGTTCCCTACTACGCCGCAGCCACGAAGAAGGAGAGGGAGCTCAACTCCAACGACAGGGCGGTGCTCGACAAACTGGAGGGGAGCATGTCCCTCAGCGAGCTCGCCGAGGCCACGGAACTCTCCGAGGACATAGTATTCAGATCGCTGCGCAAGCTGGAATCGATGTACGAGGTCACCCGCGTCCAGATCAACGGCAACAACAAGTGGTACTTCGCCCGCTATCTGGAAGGCTTCGCCGACAGGGATGAATCGATATGTCATATTATAGAGCAGTACCTGGAGTGCTTCGCTCCCGCCACGGCGAAGGAGATAGCTTACGCACTGTCGCTGAGCGATGAGGATACCACTCTAGCACTCAAGACCCTCATGGGCGACGAGATAGTCGTCGAGGGCAAGTTCCTGATCTCCGAAGGGGACCAGTACATGAAGCACATCGACCGCATGAGGCTCAAGGCCGGAAGCTCCGATGTGTTCGATTACGAGACCGTCGAGAGATACCAGGTCTACAAGGGCCTGAAGTTCGAATCATTGAAGGACTTCTTCGCGTTCTACGGCTCCGCCGGGAGCGAGCTGGACGTCTACAACCGCGTCCCGAACTTCGATCTCTCCGAATGGTATTCCCTGAGGGAGAGCGGGGACATCCTTTTAGGACGCTTCATCAGGGGGAAGGTCCGTTTCGTCATGAAGGAGGACGCCGCCAAGCTGGCATCGCTCCGCCACGAACCCGTCACCGAGGAGGACCTCGAGTTGATGGACGTCATCGACCGTCTCGGAAGGGCCACCATGCGCCAGCTGGTGGCGGAGACCGGTCTCGACAAGATGCAGGTCAAGGAATCCATAATGCGTCTGGACCGCGACCTCAGGATAATACACGCATTCGGAGGAAGGGAGGACTGGGGTACCGAGAACACATATGCCAGATACACTCCCGAGCCCCTGACCGAGGATCCCGTTCCGTCCCTGGTGGAGCAGTCCGTCAAGGCCTACGGGCCGATTCCGGTGATGGCTTTGAGATACCTCCTGGGCATAGATCCCGACGCCGCCATGCGCATCGCCACTTCCATCGGCGCCAAGACCATCTACGTCGGAGAGGGACACACCCCCATGCTGGTCATGGAGGACGAGATCCCGAAGATGGCAGAAGTGGTATTGCCGGAAGGCATCACGGTCATGTCATTGTTCGATCCCGCTCTCTCGGCTAAATGGGCGGAGATCTCCGCCAGATACGGGGACAGATGGATCTACCCGCTGGTCCGCGGAAGCGCCATAGTGGGCGCGGTGGAGATGTGGGAGATGTCCGGATGCATCGAGATACGTTCCATGGATCTGGACGATCCCGGGGACCTCGCCGACGCTCTGGAAGCGCTGGACCGCATGATGGGCTTCTACAAGATGAAAGGGACGGACATCATCAGGATCAGGGAGGTCAAGAACGTCGACGCCGCCGAGCTTGAACAGCCCGTGAAGGACGTTCTGGAGAAGGCAGGATACAGGTTCGTCAACGGATTCTACGCCAAGGGAAGGTTCATCACCCGCACCTTCACCCCCGAGGAGATGATGTCCTACGTCATCAGGAAGCAGCACGTAGCCCCGTCTGACAGGTACCCCTCATTGGATGCATTGATGGCGGACAGAGGATACATACGCAACGACTCCGAGCTGATGGCCCGCGTGAGCGGAAGGAAATCGTTCAAGAGGCTCATCTCCAAGGACGAGTATGTGAAGACATTCACATGCATCCCCTACATAGGATACACCACGAGGGACAACGCCGTGCTGTACGCATCGGCGAAGCAGACCGAGCTCACCGACGACCAAAAGAAGGTACTGGCACTTATCGATGAGTTCAGTCCCGCGACCAAGAGGGAGCTCGTGAGGGTGTCGTCGCTCTCCGAGCCGGACACCACCGATACGGTGAATTCGCTCGTTCATCTTTCCCTCGTCTACCAGGATTCCACCTCCATGTACTGGGCGGTGGACGAACCGCTCTATCCCAAGGACGAGGCCCTGCTGAAGGTGGCCCGCATGATGTTCCACGAGTTCGGCATGTTCTCGGCGGAACAGTTCGCCATGTTCATGAGCGTGCGCATGTACACAGCGAGGGAACTGCTCAGGAAGCTGGAGGACGAGGGATTCCTGGTCAAAGGGTTCCTGGAGAAGGACGGCAGCACCCTCATGTGGATGCTGGCCGAGGACGCCGACAGGAAGGTTGAGAAGGTCCGCGACCAGTTCGTCCTGAACAACCAGGACAATCTGCACCTGTACCTCAGACCGCGTCTGAAGACCATCACCGGATCCGCAACGGATTCCGTCGTCATGAGGGGCACCACCGTCGTCGGATGGTTCAAGGGCAAGGTCACCGCCAGCGGCGCCAAGGTCGAGGACTTCCAGGGCGACAGCACCGCCTACCGCTTCCTGAAGATGGTGGCATCCTCGTTGGGTGTGTCGATAGAGAAGAAGGACACCGAGATAGACGATTGGAACATCGCGGAGTTCTACGCCAAGACCAACCCCGACGGCTTCGACAAAAGGTTATAACCTGCTCCACGCATCACCTTGTCATGAAGATCCCGTGCGAGGTCGTAGTCTGGTACCTGCTGCCCACCATAAGGAGGGGCATGGCCAAGGAGCTGGTCTCCGTCCACGGCTACACGCAGTCCAAGGTGGCCAAGACCTTCGGCGTCACCGATGCTGCGGTCTCGCAGTACCTGAGGAACAAGAGGGGGGAGTACGACGTGGTCACCAACTGCCCCGGTTATCCCTCGGTGCTGGAGGAGATCACCGCCGCCGCCTCCAGGATCGCCAACTCCGGGAGCGACTTCGCGACGGAGATGTGCAACATCTGCATGGCCGCCAAGAGCTGCGGCGTGCTCGCCAAGATCTACGAAGTGGAATTGGGATACAAGTATCCGGACTGCGAGTGCGAGCATCAGATGTTTATGAAGTCCGAGTGATACAGGAACTCCTGTGCGTACCCGGCGTATCTCCCGAACTTCTTCTCAGCGAATTCGGAGAGCTTCTTGTAGCTCCCTTCCACGCCGTACACGTCCTTCAGCACGTTGCCTATCCTCGCATCCACCGGGAAGGCGTTCATGTGCCCGTATGAGAACAGCGCTATGCAGTCGGCCACCTTCGGCCCAACTCCCTTGATGGTAAGCAACGTGTCGACGCATTCCCTGTAGCCCATGCCTTCGAGCGAATCTGGGTCGAACTCGCCGTCGGCCACCCTGCGGGCGAACTCCACGAACCTGTCCGCCCTGAAGCCCAGTCTGCAGTTGCATATCCTGTCGCATCCCTTCACGATCTGCTCCGGAGTGGGGAACGAATAGGTCCCGCCGATGTCGTCGCCGAACTCCCTGCAGACATTCTCTATCATCATCCCGATGCGCTTAACGTTGGCGTTGGTCGCCAGGATGTAGGTGGCAATGCACTCCCAATGGGGCTGCCTGAGTATCCTCATCCCAGGGCATCCCTTGATCAGCTTTGCCACGTAATCATCCATGCTGGCACATTCAGAATAAATGGAATCGAGGTCATCCTCGGCCCTGAAATAGTCTAGGATCATGGCCTCGTCGGCACCCTCGCATTCGAACCCGTCGTCGGTCTGCACCAGCCTGATCTTGCGGTCCCCGACGACTCCGTTCCAGGAGCCGTCCTCCGCCTTATGCCATCTGTGTGCCTGTCCGCACCCGAGGGTCGGGTCGAGTGCGACATCCATTCTGATCCTCATCCGTCCTCGATTGCGTTTTATACCCTTAACAGTTTGTCGTGGGCATGATGAGATTCGGTCCCGCAGGATATCCCGAAGGCTGCAAGAACCCCGAGGACGGGTTCAACATCACGAAGTCACTCGGTCTGGATGCACTGGAGGTCGAGTTCGTCAGGGGAGCCAGGATAAGCGAGGAGAAGGCCAGGGCCAACGGCCAGCTGGCGAAGGACCGCGACATCAGGCTCAGCTGCCACGCACCCTATTTCATCAGCTTCAACTCCGACAAGCCGGAGACCCGCGACAAGAGCGTCGACTACGTGATCGACACCGTCAGGGCAGCACACTGGCTGGGAGCTTACATCATCGTCATCCACGCCGCATCATACGGCAAGACCCCGGAGACCGCCACCCAGAGCGTGATAGACGGTCTCAACAGGTGCAGGGACATCATGGACGACGAAGGCATCAAGGACGTCACCCTGGGCATCGAGACCATGGGCAAGACCGGACAGTGGGGTACCCTGCCGGAGATCTCCGAGGTCATGCGCAGCGTCGACGGAGCCGTTCCGGTACTGGATGTCGCACACACCCACGCGCGCTTCCACGGCCGTCTGAAGACGGAACAGGACTGCAGGGACCTGCTGGACGAGTTCTTCCCGCTGGCGGGACCCATAGCCCATTTCCACATCAGCTGCATAAAGTACGGCGACAAGGGAGAGATAAGCCACCTTCCGCTGGAAGCTGCGGACCCCGACATGTCGATGTTCGCCCGCGTGGTGGAGACCTACGATAAGGAATGCACCTTCATCTGCGAGTCCCCCCTGCAGGAGAAGGACGCCGTGGTCTTCAAAGGATATTTCACTAAGCTCTGAAACGGCGGGGTTACCCGCTACATTTTTATGTAAAACTGGTTATTGCCATCCGAGGCCGCTGTGGCTCAGTGGTAGAGCGATTGATTCGTAATCAATCGGCCGGGGGTTCAAATCCCTCCAGCGGCTCTCACTCTTAGCTTCTTACGAACTTCACGTATCCCGCTTTGCCCGACGACTGTATGTCGCGGATCATGCTTCCGACATCCTTGCCGTCGCCGGATACGGTCATGATCTCCAGGCACTTCCTGTTCTGGAGGTGCGAGTGGAGTTGCGTCTTGATGATATCTTCGTTCTGGTGCTGGATCACGCTTATCCAGCTGTCGTTGTGGTGCTCGTGCACTATGATCAAAACACCTTCCACCAATCCGCTGAGGTCGTCCATCTCCTTGATCTCGGCCATGGCGGACCTTATGGACACGCGTACCGCGTCGCTCCTTCCCTTCAGTCCGAGGGATTCGGTGATCCTGTCCAATGCCGCTATGCTCTCCTCGTCGAGGGAAACGCTCACGATGCTCATGCTTCCCGTATGGGGAACATTATTAATAAATTATTCGAGAATTAATAAGAAAGGATGGCGACCGCCTATGCGGTCAGCCATTGTTTTCAGGTATCTGGCACTATCATTTTTTTAGATACTGGTTGACGATCTTGACGGCGCAGACGTCGCCGCACATGGAGCATCCGTCCTCCAGTTTCGTGCAGCCCCTGCTCCTGTACCTCTCTGCCTTCTCCCTGTCGAGGCAGACCCTGTACATCGCCTCCCAGTCGAGTGCCTTCCTCGCCTTGGCCATGGCGGTGTCCCTCTCGTGGCCCTTTCCGCGGGTCATGTCGCCAACGTGGGCCGCGATCTTGGATGCTATGAGGCCTTCCCTCACGTCCTCCACATCGGGCAGGCTGAGGTGCTCCGCGGGGGTCAGGTAGCACAGGAAGTCCGCTCCCGCCTTGGCTGCGATGGTTCCACCGATCGCTCCCACTATATGGTCGTATCCTGGAGCGATGTCCGTCACCAGCGGTCCGAGGACGTAGAAAGGTGCGCCGTGGCAGAGGGTCTTCTGGAGGACCATGTTCGCCTCGATCTGGTCGATGGGCATGTGTCCGGGGCCTTCCACCATCGCCTGCACACCGGCCTCCCTGCATCTCTTGACGAGTCTTCCCAGGGTCATCAGTTCCGAGATCTGGGCGGCATCCGAAGCATCGTCTATGCATCCGGGCCTGAACCCGTCACCCAGCGACAGGGTGATCTCGTACTTCCTGCACAGCTCCAGCAGATAGTCGAAGTTCTTGTACAGGGGGTTCTCCTCCTGGTTGTGGAGGATCCATGCGGTGAGGAAGGATCCTCCCCTCGATACCACGTCCATGAGCCTCCCGGAGTCGCTGAGCCAGTCTACCGTCTGCTTGGTTATACCGCAGTGCACAGTCATGAAGTCCACTCCGTCCTTGGCCTGCTTCTCGATGCCCGCGAACATGTCGTCCTCGGTCATCTCCACAACGGCGTTCTTCCTAGCCGCGGTGAGACCTATCTGGTAGATCGGGACGGTACCGACCATTACGGGACATCTCTTGATGATCTCCCTGCGGATGACGTCGATGTCGCCGCCGGTGCTCAGATCCATCACCGCGTCCGCTCCGTACTTCAGGGCGACGTCGAGCTTCTCCATCTCGGTCTTCATGCAGGTCATATCCCTGGACGTTCCCAGGTTCACGTTTACCTTGATGCTCATGCCCTCCCCGATGCCTGCGGGCTCGGGGTTGTGGATGGGGTTGCAGGGTGCGACGATGCGTCCCGAGGTGATACCGTTGCGGACGAATTCCTCGCTCACCCTCTCCTTCTCGGCGATCTTCCTGACCAGGGGCGTGACGCCCTTCCTGGCCTCCTCCATGATGGTGCTCATTGTCCGAGGATTCTGTTTCCACACATTAAAACCTATTCGTTCGCGTGCCCCCGCGTGCGCACGCAAATAAATTGCACGCGCGCGTGCATTAATATATGATGTACGCATACCCTCTACCAATAGAGGTTTTTCGCTATGGATGGGAACAACTCAGGGTCAGATTACGGTGCGGACAGCATCGTCGTCCTGGAGGGTCTCGAGGCGGTAAGGAAGAGACCGGGAATGTACATCGGAAGTACCGATTCCCGCGGTCTCCACCATCTCGTCTACGAGGTCGTCGACAACAGTATCGATGAGGCAATGGCGGGTTTCGCGGACAAGATCCTCGTGATCATTAACGAGGACGGTTCGTGCACCGTCATAGACGACGGAAGGGGAATCCCCACAGGGATGCATGAGAAGGGGAAGTCCGCACTGGAGCTGGCGCTCACCGAGCTCCACGCCGGGGGTAAGTTCAACAGCAACAGCTACAAGGTCTCCGGAGGACTCCACGGAGTGGGAGTCTCCGTCGTCAACGGACTGTCCACGAAACTCGTGGCAACGGTCAAGAGGGAGGGCAAGATCTTCCGCCAGTCCTACAAGATCGGTATCCCCGACGGACCCGTCGAGGTCATAGGGGAGACGGACGAGACCGGTACGGAGATCACGTTCTATCCCGACCCGACGATCTTCGAGACGGTAACTTTCGAATACGAGACCCTGCAGAACAGGTTCAGGAACCAGGCGTTCCTCAACAGGCAGGTCACCATCGACTTCGAGGACCGCAGGTCCGGAAGGAAGGAGAGGTTCCACTACGACGGCGGAGTGTCGGAGTTCGTGAAGTACCTCAACACCTCCAAGACCCCGCTCCACCCCGAACCCATCTACATCGCGGGACAGCGCAACGGCGTCGACATCGAGATGGCGCTGCAGTACACCGACGGGTACAACGAGCTGGTAAGCTCATTCGTGAACACGATCAACACCCCCGAGGGCGGTACGCACGTCGCCGGATTCAGGACCGCGCTGACCAAGACCATCAACGATTACGCGAAGGCCAACAACCTCGTGAAGGCGAACCGCACCTTCCAGGGAGAGGACACTCGTGAGGGACTCACCGCGATCCTGAGCATCAAGATGCCCGAGCCCCAGTTCGAGGGACAGACCAAGGCCAAGCTGGGAAGCAGCGTGGCTCAGTCCGCTGTCTCCACCCTGATGAACGAGAAGCTCGCGGAATACCTCCTTGAGAACCCGAAGATCGCCGAGACCATCATCAGGAAAGTCGACGAGTCGATGTCCGCCAGGGAGGCCGCCAGGCAGGCCAGGGACCTCACCAGGAGGAAGAGCGCCTTCGACAGCGCATCCCTGCCCGGTAAGCTCGCCGACTGTTCCGACAAGGACCCGGCCAAGTGCGAGCTGTACATCGTCGAGGGAGACTCCGCAGGAGGAAGCGCCAAGCAGGGCCGCGACAGGCACACTCAGGCGATCCTGCCCATCAGGGGTAAGATCCTCAACGTCGAGAAGGTCAGGCAGGACAGGATGCTCGCAAGCGAGGAGATCAAGAACCTCATCACCGTCATCGGAGGAGGCTTCGGAAGCGACTTCGACGTGTCCAAGATCCACTACCACAACATCGTCATCATGACCGATGCCGATGTGGACGGAGCACACATCGCCACACTGCTCCTCACGCTGTTCTACAGGCAGATGAGGCCGCTGGTGGACAACGGCCACATCTACATCGCCATGCCCCCGCTGTACCGCGCGTACAAGGGCAAGAAGGAGATCTACTGCTACAACGACGACGAGCTGCAGGAGGCCCTCACCGAGCTGGGAAGCGGCGCGCAGGTCAACAGGTACAAGGGTCTGGGAGAGATGAACCCCACCCAGCTGTGGGAGACCACCATGAACCCCGAGACCCGTGTGATGAAGAAGATCACCGTCGAGGACGCAATCCTCGCCGATTCGCTCTTCACCGTCCTCATGGGAGAGGACGTGGAGCCCAGGAGACAGTTCATCATAGACCACGCCCACGAGGCCGTGAACCTGGATGTGTGATACCATGAGCGACGAAGAGATCATTATCAAGGAACCGAAGCTCGTCACACAGTGCATCGAGAAGATGATGTCCAACTCGTACATCGACTACTCGATGTCGGTCATCATCGGCCGTGCGCTCCCCGATGCGCGCGACGGACTGAAGCCGGTCCACAGGAGGATCCTGTACGCCATGAACGATCTGGGAGTGTCGTACAGGTCGGCTCACAAGAAGTCCGCGAGGATCGTCGGAGAGGTTTTGGGTAAATATCACCCCCACGGAGACTCCGCCGCATACGAGGCGATGGTCAGGCTGGCACAGCCGTTCTCGCTCAGGTACCCGCTGGTGGACGGACAGGGTAACTTCGGATCGGTCGACGGCGATTCCGCCGCGGCCATGAGGTACACCGAGGCCCGTCTTAGCAGGATGGCTTCCGATCTTCTGGCGGACATAGACAAGGACACCGTGGACATGGTGAGGAACTTCGACGAGTCCCTCTGGGAGCCTTCCGTGCTTCCTTCCAAGTTCCCCAACCTGCTGCTCAACGGTTCGTCGGGAATCGCCGTCGGTATGGCGACGAACATGCCCCCGCACAACTTCCGCGAGGTTGTGGATGCTATCGTGTACTACATAGACAACCCCGACGCGGACGTATACCAGCTGATGGACTACATCAAGGGTCCCGACTTCCCCACCGGAGGTACGATCCACGGCATATCCGGAATCGTATCGGCATACAGCACCGGACGCGGAAGGATCAGGGTACGTTCCAAGACGCACTTCGAGACCCTCCACAGCGGGAAGGTGGCCATCGTTGTCACCGAGATACCCTATCAGGTCAACAAGTCCAAGCTCGTGGCGGAGATCGCCGAGCGCGTCAAGAACAAGGAGATCGAGGGCATCACCGACCTGCGCGATGAATCGGACAGGGACGGTATGCGCATAGTCATCGAACTGCACAAGGACGCTATAGAAGAGGTCGTCCTGGAGAACCTGTTCAAGTTCACTCAGATGCAGGTGACCTTCGGAATCATCAATCTGGCACTTGTCAACGGCAAGCCTCAGATCCTCACGCTTCAGCAGATGATCGAGCAGTACGTCCTCCACAGGAAGGACGTCGTCACCAGGAGGACCAAGTTCGAGCTGGCGGAGGCGGAGAAGAAGGAGCACATCCTGGAAGCGTACATGGCAGCATTCAACATGCTGGACGAGACCATCGAGGTCATCCGCAACTCCAAGGACACCGATACCGCCAACATCGCCCTGCAGGAGCTGCTGAGCATCGATGACATCCAGGCCAAGGCCATCCTCGATCTGAAACTGCAGAAGCTCACCGGTCTCGAGATCGACGGCCTCAGGCAGGAGTACGACGAGAACACCCGCTTCATCGCCGACTGCAAGGACATCCTGGCCCACGAGGGACGCATACTCGCTATAATCAAGGATGAGCTGAACGAGATGAAGGAGGCCTACGGCGACGACAGGCGCACCGAGATCGACGTCAACGACATCGACGTGGACGAGGAGGACCTCATCCCCGAGGAGGACGTCGTCGTCACCATCACCGAGGACAACTACATCAAGCGCATCCCGCTGAGGACCTACAGGCAGCAGGGACGCGGCGGTGTCGGACTGGTCGGAATGCAGACCAAGGAGGAGGACACCGTCATCAACATGTTCGTCACCAGCTCCCACAACTACGTGATGTTCGTGACCAACACCGGACGTCTGCTCTGGCTCAAGGGATACAGGATCCCCGAGGGCGGAAGGCAGTCCAAGGGCAAGCCCATAGTCAACATCCTCTCGGACCTGCAGGAGGGCGAGAAGGTGCTCAGCGTGATCTACACCAAGGAGTTCACCGACGACCAGTACATCCTCTTCTGCACGAAGAACGGACTGATCAAGAAGACCCCGCTGTCCGCGTACGGCAACGTCCGCCAGAAGGGAATCAAAGCGATCAAGCTGGACGACGGCGACGAGCTGGTGGAGACAAAGATCGTCGACGGCGACGAGTTCGTCATGATCGCCACCAAGGACGGTCTGGCGGCGAGGTTCCCCTGCGATGAGGTCAGAGCAACCGGAAGGGACACCATGGGAGTGAAGGGAATCACCCTCAACGACGATGACATCGTGGTATCCATGGCAGTGGTCAGGGAGGGCGACATGCTCCTCACCGTGTCCGAGAACGGATTCGGTAAGATCTCCTATGTGGATGATTACCGTCTCACCCACCGCGGAAGCAAGGGAGTCATCACCATCAAGACCACCGACAGGAACGGATGCGTCGTGGCGGTGAAGAAAGTATCCGAGGACAAGGAGCTCATCGTGACCAGCGAGGCGGGCAAAATGCTCCGCATACGCATCGCCGACATCAGGGTCACCGGACGCAACGCCGCCGGAGTGAAGATCATGGATCTCCGCGACGGCGACAAGGTCGTCGCACTCCAGCCGGTGGACAGCGCCGAGGTCGAGGAGGATCCCGAGGCTCCCGTGACGGAGGCCGCGGATGGCAGCCCGTCTGAGGAGTGAGGCGATACTGACCGCCGTCCTGCTGGCGGCGGCCGTGCTCTCGTTCCTAGCGGCCTACCGGGGATGGGAGGGGACCATGGACTCATGGTTCTACCTCTGCATGTCCCTGGGGGCCGTGTTCGTCATCCTAACCGTGGTATCTGTCTCACTGCTGTTCCGCACGGTGATGCTGGACAGGCACCTCAGGGTGCCCTTGATCTCAGTCACCCGCGACGAGTTCAGAAGGGAACCCCCCATAGGCAAGCGCCCCCACCGAATCCGATGTCTGGGTCATACAGCGTCAGATGCGCTTTTGCGGTCTGGAGAGCCGCCGGGGGCATGCAAACCATTTAATAACATTTTGTGATAAGGGGATTCACTCGCCGTGGTAACTCAGTTGGGAGAGTGCAAGACTGAAGATCTTGAAGTCGCTGGTTCGAGCCCGGCTCACGGCACCATGATTTATATTCCCTCTACTTTACGTACTTCAATGTGGCACGCACGTGCCAGGTATATGGTCCGATGGATTCCGTGGAGATACTGGTGAACGTCGATACCGACGATTATACGCTGGGACAGATCATGCAGATGGTCAACCAGTACCAGGATGAGCACCCGGACATGGAGGTGTACCTGGACGGGGACAGGCGCGCCATAGTCGGAAGGAGGATCGGATGAGCATGGGTAAGGGAAGGATCACAATCGGACTGTACAACTCCTACAACCCCAAGCAGTTCCAGGAGCCCCACAGGCGCGCCATAGCCCGCGCGGGCGGTCTCGCGATGTCCTTCGACATGAATCTGGCACTTATCGGTTTCCCGTTCCCGGAGGACCTCAGGACCCCCGTGGAACTGGCCAATTGGGTCGCGGGGACCACCAGCATCGGGTCCCACGGAGGGTACTTCGTGGACCTCGCGGAGAAGGGCAGGTTCCACACGTTCCCGTACCCTACCAAAGGATTCCCGCCGCAGCTCGGCGAACCCATCCTCACGACATCCAAGCCCGACCCCAAGAAGTCCATCACCGTCAGGCAGCTCGCTGAGATGGTGGAGAGGGGACAGAGCGTCCTTCTGGTGTTCGGATTGGGTCCGCACGGAGTCCCGAAGGATGCCGCAGTGATCCCGAAGTACAACGTCGACGTCACCGGCGGAGGCTATTCCCTGGAGACCTGCACCGCCGTCGGATCGGTCACCGGTGCGCTGCACGCGTTGTTGTATGAATAAGCGGTATAAGGCGCCCTTGCGGGCGCCTGGAAAAGGTTTCAATAGTCTCCCGGACCGTAGATCTCCTCGAGCTTCTTGGGGACCTCCGAGACGTCCACCTCTGCGAGGACCTTCTCCCCGGTCTTGTCGAAGATCTTCATGGGGTTGCCGTCGTACACACCGTACTCGCATCCCATGCGCTTGACCTCGATCTCGTCGATGACGTTGCCCTTCTTGTCGTAGAGGGTGACGGTACCGTATCCAGTGCCTCCGTTCCAAAGGCGGTTGTGCTTCATCGTGCCGTTGGGGGCCTCGTACTTGACCTGCAGCATCTCCTTCTTCTCGCAGCGGAAGTTGGACACAAGCCTTCCCTTCCTGGTCTTCTGGTCGACGTGCCATACTATCTGAGTATCATTCTCGCCGCACTCGTACTTGGTCCTGCTGCCGGTCCAGAACTTGGAGAAGTTGAACTCGAACTCCTGTCCCTCGTAGTACATGCATCCCAGCAGCTTCCCGTTGAGGACGATGGGTCCGCACTTGGGTTTCCCTCCTCCGATCTCCACGGCGCTGTTCTCCAGCCTCTTGCCGGTCTTCTTGCTCACGAGGTCGTTGGATGACAGCCACACCCACGGGGTGGTGAAGTCCTTGCCCCAGTTCTTGTCGGCGTATCCGTTGCATGTGTCCTTGGAGATGATGTACTTCTCGCCGTTGTAGGTGATGTATCCCTCGTACTGGGTCTTTATCCCTTCAGCATGCCAGAACATCTCGAAGGCCTTGAGCTTCCTGAAGAGTCCGCCGGCTCCGTATCCGACGTTGAAGGTGATCTTCTTGTCGATCTTGATGTCCCACTGGAAGTCGCCGTGACCGACGCACAGCCACTCGGGGTGGGCCTCGGCGTCCTCCTTGCTGACGGACACGCTGCCGCGCATCTCGGTGGTGTTGCAGAAACAGTCATCCGCGGATACCGAGAAGGGCACTCCCCACTTCATGTCCACGTCCTTCCACGGGAAGAACCTGTGGAGGTGCGCTCCGTCCTCCAGCCATGTTCCAGCCTTGACCATCAGGTACGAGGGCTTCTTGCCTGCCTCTTTGTTCGCGGGGAGCTGCCCGAACACGGGCTCGTCCTCGGCCAGTCCGGGGTTGCATACGAAGTACTCGATGAAGAACGGCCTCTCCTGTCCGGTCTTCTCGCTGTAGGCGGTGAAGGAATGCCACCACCAGTCGTATCCCTGTTTCCTGAACTTACCGGTCAGCATGCACTGCTCGCGTCTGGCGTCTGGTTTGTTGAACATGATACACTTCCTGAAATTGGGAGCGTATGCATCTATCCTCTTATATATGCACGCGTGCGCGCGTTGTGGAACTAACTCGCTAACGTTAGCATCCCGCCTTTATACCTCCGTAAGGACAAGTGAGTAACAGCGAGAAGGATCGCAGGAAACAGAAGGAGGTGATAGATGGGAGGATACCCAAATCCAGCATGTTATCAAAAACCCTTTACGGGGCACGGCCATGGCGTGCCCCGGTCACCTCCGAATCGGAGGTCTGGCACTTTTGTTTCTCAGTAGTTCTCGTACAGGATGTTGCCCGGTTTGTAGAGCACACCCTTGCCCTTCTCGACGCGGCCGACGACGGCTGCACCGTCATAGGACCTGGCGATCTCCTCCGCTGCATCGGCGGGGGCGATGATGTCGAATCCCATGCTCATGTTGAGGGTCTGGTAGATCTCCTGGTCTGTGATGTTCCCGAGCTCCTGTATCTTGGAGAAGACGGGTGCGGGCTTCAGGGGATCGTCGATGACGTACTGGAGGCCCTCCTTCATCCTGAGGATGTTCCTGAGTCCTCCGCCGGTGATGTCCACCAGTCCGTGGACCTCGTACTTGGAAAGGATGTCGAGGACGTCCTTCACGTAGATCCTGGTGGGCGTGAGCAGTTCCTCTCCCACGGTCTTCTTGGTCAGTCCGGGGCAGGAGTCGGACATCTTGTAGCCTGCGGATTCGAAGACCTTCCTTGCGAGGGTGAGTCCGTTGGAGTGGATACCCGATGACTTGAGGGTAACGATCACATCGCCTTCCTTGCAGGCCTGTCCGGTGACGACCTTGTCCTTGGGGACGAATCCCAGACACGTTCCCGAAAGGTCCAGTCCGTTGACCATCTCGGGGAGCACTGCGATCTCCCCTCCGACGATCTCCATGTTGGACAGCTCTGCTCCCTTCTGGAGTCCGAGTCCGACCTCCTCGGTGATCTTCTCGTTGGGCTTGTCTATCGCGATGTAATCCACGAATGAGATGGGTTCCGCTCCGACGCAGATGGTGTCGTTGACGTTCATCGCTATGCAGTCGATACCGACGGTGTCCCAGATTCCGAGTTCCTCGGCGATGAGCAGTTTGGTGCCCACTCCGTCGGTGGCGAGGGTGAGATAGTCGTCGCCGAAGTCGATCAGGCTGGCGAAGAGGTTCTTCATCCTCACCTGCTGTCCCTTCCCGGTCCTCTTGTACTTGAGTTCCTTTACAAGGGATGCGATCGCGCTCGATTTCTGATCGATGTTAACTCCTGCCTTGGCGTATGTCCAACCCTCAGTCATGTTAGCCCTGCGGTAAGTATCGTCCCAAACGGTTTAAAGGTAGCGTGCGGGCGCGCGCCGCTTCGGTCCCGGGACCGCCTCATCGCATACGTTGATACCTGCGGCAGAAGGGATGAGTGCCACGCCGGTATCGCTGGCGATGATAATCGTTATATCCGAGCATATCTATTCGAAATTATACGTACATGTACGTGAAATTTCGAGTAGGGATACGGATGGAAATCGCCCGCGACAGATATCTTCAGAGACTAATCGTCAGGAAACACAACGGAAAACCCAAGATTATCACAGGTATCAGAAGATGCGGCAAATCGTATCTTCTGCTGACCCTTTTCCGCAACCATCTGATCTCAGACGGTGTCCCCGAGGAGAACATCATATCCGTCTCTCTGGAGGAATCGGTAAACAAACCGCTCCGTGACCCTGTCAGTCTGACGGAATATGTGAGAGAAAGGGCGGCGGGCAAAGATGAATGCTACGTTCTGCTCGACGAGATACAGATGGTCGAGGATTTCGAGGATGTCGTGAACACCCTCATCAAGGACAGGAATCTGGATGTGTACATCACCGGCAGCAACTCCAAATTCCTCTCTTCGGACGTACGTTCCAAGTTCAGGGGAAGGGGTGACAGGGTGCACGTGCAGCCACTGAGCTTCTCGGAATTCTCATCCGTTTACAAAGGCGATGACGCGTGGAAGGAGTACACCCGTTTCGGCGGTATGCCGGAAACGATGAAGATGCAGACCCCGGAGCAGAAGATCGACTATCTCAAGGACCTGATGGACCACGTCTACAAGAAGGACATGATCGAGAGATACGATATCCGTAAGCCCGATGAATTATCCCAGATCATCGATTCGCTTTCATCCTCCATCGGTTCGCTCACCAATCCCATGAACATTTCGAATACCCTCCGCTCGGAATACCGTTCGTCCGTCACCGACGATACGGTCAACAGATACATGGAGATCCTGGAAGAGTCATATCTGTTCGAGAAAGCGAAACGCTACGACATCAAGGGAAGGAAAGGGATCGGCTCCCCGATGAAGTACTACATCTCGGACATAGGTCTGAGGAATGCCCAGTTAAACTTCCGCGAGATGGATATGTCCCACATCATGGAGAACATCGTCTATAACGAACTCAGGTCGAGGGGCTACGTGGTGGACGTCGGCGTGGTGGAGATCCGTCCCAGCGTGGACGGTAGGAGGGAGACTGTGAAACTCGAGGTGGATTTCGTCGCGAACAAGGGTGACAGAAGATACTACATCCAGTCTGCATACATGATCCCTGATGAGAATAAGAGGGTACAGGAGACCAGGGTCTTCTCGAAGATAGGGGATGATTTCAGGAAGATTGTGGTTACGGGAGACGACATCTATCCTTACGTCGATGATAACGGCATCCTGAACATCGGCATCCGTCAGTTCCTTCTGGACGAGGACAGCCTTGACCTCTAATCGAAATTTTACGTACATGTACGCGAAATTTCTAGCGGTGTGCGATCGAGGACGGCATCGAGGATCACCATGTCAGGGGGACACGGGACCGTACGCGTCCCCCTTGCGGTGTGCCGCCCCTATGTGTAACAGTTTATATCTGAGATGGCCATTGGAAAGCGCATGCACGAGCGTTGGCTGGAGGAGAGGCATCACGAGTACTATTACAAGCTCGCGAAGAAGATGGACTACCGTTCCAGGGCATCCTTCAAGCTCATGCAGATCGACGACCGCTTCGACATATTCCGCGACGGCGACAGGGTCGTGGACCTCGGAGCCGCTCCGGGAGGATGGCTGCAGGTCGCCAAGGAGAGGGTCGGGGACAAGGGATTCGTCATCGGTGTCGACCTCCGTCCCATCCAGCCGCTGCCGGGAGTGCCCACGATCGTCGGGGACATCACCGACGACGCCACGATGAAGAAGCTGCTGGACATGTTCCAGGGAGAGGCCGATGTGATAATCTCGGACATGGCGCCCAACATCTGCGGACATTACTCTACGGACCACGCCCGTTCCATCGATCTCTGCACCTACGCGGTCAACGTCTGCGACCGCATCCTGAAGAAGAACGGTAAATTGGTGATGAAGGTCTTCTACGGCGACATGTTCAACGACCTCCTGAAGGAGCTGGAGAGGCGTTTCAGGGTCGTGAAGGTCCATTCCCCGGACGCGTCCCGTCCTACCTCGTCCGAGGTGTACGTGATAGCGAAGGGATTCCTCGCCGAGACCAGGGTGGAGCTGGAGATCCCCGACGAGAAGACCGCCAAGAAGAAGGAGTTCACCGTCAAGGGAAACTTTGTCTGAGAACATCTGGCACATTCAGTCCCAGAAGCGTTTGTTCTTTGCGAACGTCACTTCCGCGCCCATTATCTCGCGGAGGAAATCGTCCTCGTCGCGGTAAGAGTTGCGCAGTATGCGTGCCGCCGTCTCCGGACCGACGCCCCTTCCCGCCAGGACCATCGCCGCCCTTCCGCCGTTCGTGCTCACGAGGTTCGCCGTTCTCTTCAGCTTGGCGTAGACCTTCGTCTCCTCCTCGGTGAGCTGGTCCCTGTCCTTCCTGCATATCTTGGAGGTCTCGCGGTCATATTCTTTCACAAGCGCGACCATCAGACCGTTGCACTTGGGGCAGACGAACTCCCTCGGGGCGTCAGCCACCCTGACCCTCCACTGGTTGCCGCAGTTCAGGCATGTCGCGTACAGCACCTCATCGCACAGCCTCTTCTTCATGGCCATGAGGATGGTGTGGTCCGCACGTAAAGGCTGCATTAGCTCCTTAGATCTCGTGATGCCCTCCATGCCTATGCGGGAGATGCTCTGCGCGACCACCTCTATCTCCCCGGAGTCGATCATTGATATCACCTTCTCCGTATCGGCGATGTCCAGATCCTCCCAGAGCACCTTGTTCACCGCCTCGTGATAGGCGGGTGTGTCCTTGTGCAGCTCGAAGAGCTTGGTGAAGTTGATGAAGCGGTGGTCGGCGTTCTTCTCGATGATGCCGAACTTCTTCGCCACGTAGGCGAACCTCCATCTGAGGAACGTTGAATTGATTATCGTCTTCCTTGCCAGGGCCTCGATGGTACCCGGCCTTATCAGGCGGAAGGTGTCCATGAGGACGTCCTTGCCGATGAACCTCGGCAGCTCGATTATGATCCTGTAGGGGTCCGTGGACACTCCGACGCTCTCCCCTATGCGTGCCACCAGCAGAGCGGAGTAGATCTTGCTGATGGTCTCGTTGACGCATGTCCCGAAGCACGTGTTCAGAATAGCCAGACCCTCGCCGTATTCGAGTGTCACGAGCTTATCGGTGGGCATCTTCCACCTGCGGTCGTTGTCCGCTAGGTAGGATAGGACGGTGTCCTCGGCGTTGGAGTTGCACTTGTATCCGGACATGTCCCTGGTGCGTCTCACCGCACCCACTTCCATGGCGACCTCGAATGGAACGGGTATGTCCGAACCCGTCCACGAGGGCACCGCGCCGATGTTCCTCGCCTCCTCGACGAGGATCTCGTCCTCGCGCTGCTCGACCACCCTCCACGTGCGTCCCTTCGCTATGAAGGTGTTGAAATCGTCCTCGAAGGTGGCCACGAAGCTCTCGTCGAGGGTACCTATGATCGCCCTCGTAGCGAGGTCCCTTATGTAATAGCTCCTCTCGTCGGGGATCATGGAGATGTTGTCGTAGAAGTACACCATCCCCTTCTTGGAGCGCTTGAACCCGTCGTCGTCCTCGAATATCATCCTGATGGACTTCAGCTGTTCAAGGGCGCCCTCCATATCCTCCTTCTTCAGATTCCTGAATGGATACGCCTTCACGAACATCCCGTAGGCCTGGTCCCTGGTGACCTTCCCGCCCATGGTCATGGCTATGAGCTGGTTAGCCACCACTGTCATGGGGCACGGTCTCCCGCCCCTCGATTCCACCGCTCTGGATTCCGCGCGCCTGGCGACCACTGCGGATTCCAGGATCTCGTCCGGAGCGGTGGCCAGTATCCTGGCGTTGATCCTCTCGCCCACGCGGTGTCCGGCGCGTCCGGCCCTCTGGATCATCCTCGCCACCTGTCTGGGCGAGTTGTATTGGATCACCAGATCGGTGGTACCAACGTCTATGCCCAATTCCAGAGACGAGGTGCATATCAATGCCTTCAGGTCGCCGTTCTTGAACCTGTCCTCCATCTCCGTGCGTATCTCCTTGGAGAGGGAGCCGTGATGCACCTCGATGGGGAGCTTCTCGTCCCAGTACCTGTATCTGGACGAGATCCATTCGGCCGTTTCCCTCGTGTTGACGAAGAACAGCGTGGACCTCCCCTGCTCGATGAGTTCCCTCGCCCTGACCATGACGGAGACGATCTCCGGCTCTCCCTGGAGCCTGTCCAGCAGGGAGGCGTCCTCGCAGATGTCTGGGCGTTCGACGTTGATGTCCATGTCCCTGAAGGTGTCGAACTTGCAGATCCTGACGTCGCGTCCATTACCTACAAGGAACTTAGCGACCTCGTCCTCGTTCCCGACGGTGGCCGATAACCCTATCCTCTGGAACTCGCCGGACATCGCCGCGAGCCTCTCCAGCGCGACGCTCAGCTGGGCCCCCCTCTCGGTGTTCGCCAGCTCGTGTATCTCGTCTATGACCACGCATCTCACGTTCTTGAGGTGGATAGCGAGGTTCTTCCCGGTGAACATCACCTGCAGGGTCTCCGGCGTGGTGATCATTATCTCAGGGGGATTCTTCGACTGTCTGGCTCTATCGCCTGCGGACGTGTCCCCGTGCCTGACGTCAACCGTCACGCCCAGCTCCTTGCCGAGGTCGGTCATCCTCTTCATCATGTCCCTGTTCAGGGCTCTCAGAGGGGTGACGTACAGGCATCTGATCCCCGGCTTCTTACCCACCCTGTACAGAGCGTCGAAGATCGGGAGCATGGCCGCCTCCGTCTTCCCTATGCCCGTCGGTGCCACCAGCAACACGTTCGCCCCGGTCTGGATGATCGGGCTGGCCTCGCGCTGGGGTTCCGTCGGTTCGGTCATGCCGCGGTCCGCAAGAATTCCTTGCAGGTCCTTGCAGAGATAGTCGAACGGCATGGTATCTTGGAATCAATAATTAAAAAGAAGATCCGGGCCGGAGCCCGGTTTGTGTTTGGGGAAGGCTCATGCCTTCTTTTTCTTCTTGGACTTCTTCATCGCACGGAGCTGCGACTTGACGACCTCTTTCATCTCGTCGGCCTGTGCCTGTCCGTCGGTGACCTCTTCCTCGGCGTAGGAGAGGACGACCCAGCCCTTCTTCTCGAGGGTCGCGCGGTTGGTCTCTGCGTCTCCGCCGACGTAAACCGCGACCTTGCCCTTGACGAATGCGACCGGGATCTTGAAGGGACCGTACTCCCTCCTGCACCTCAGGCCCTTGTTCCAAGCGGCCCTCCTGACCTTTCCTTCAGGAGTGAGTGCCCACTCGTCGAAGTCGTCGAACTCCTCGTCTCCGGACTCCTCGAAGCCCTCGATCTCTCCTGCCGCGGCCTCCTCTGCGGGTGCCTCCTCGGCGGGCTTCTCCTCCTCCTTCTGGGAGTTGGCGAGTGCCATTCCGGCGAGCATCATACCGCCGATGATCTGCGACATGGCGATCTTCTTGGCGGCGTCGTCCATCTCGGCGGCCTCGACCTCAGCGATCTGAGCCTCGAACATGTCGGCTCTCTTCTGGTTGTACTTGCCGTCCTCGACGTTCTTGGCGTTCTTCTCCCTGGCGTAGGCGTATGCGTCTGCCTCGCCTGCCGCTGCGGATTCCTCTGCAGCCGCCTCGGCGGGTGCTGCCTCTGCCTCGGCGACGGGCTCTTCGGCGGCCTCCTCTGCGGGTGCCTTCTCTGCTGTCTCGTCCTTCGCTGCGCCTGCTCCAGCCATCGCTGCGAGCATCATGCCGCCGATGACCTGGGCCAGAGCGACCTTCTTTGCCGCATCGTCGGCCTCGGAAGCCTCGACCTCGGAGATCATGGACTCGAATGCATCGGCCCTCTTCTGGTCGTACTTGCCTTCCTCGACGTTCTTGGCGTTCTTCTCCCTGGCGTAATCGTAGGCCTTGGCTGCCTCGGCCTCGGCGACCTTCTTCTCGGCCGCCTCCTTGGCCTCCTGAGCCTCCTTGAGGGCTGCCTCGGTGGCTGCCTTCTCCTCCTCGGCCGCTGCCTTGTCGGCCTCGGCCTTCTCCTTGGCCGCGATTGCCTCTGCGAGCGCTGCCTCTGCGGCCGCCTTCGCTGCCATTGCCTCTGCGAGTGCTGCCTCCGCCTCTGCGGATGCGATTCCGGTGACAGCGGGGGTCTCTGCGGCTGCGGGCTCTGCGACGGGCTCCTCGACCTTGGGTGCGGTGACCTGCAGCAGGATCTCGGAGATGTCCATTACCTTGATGTTGGAACCGGCCTTCTTCGCTCCTGCCTTGAGGTTCAGGACGCAGAAGGGACATGCGGTCGCGATGACCTCGGCCCCGACGGCCTCGGCATCGTGGATCCTCTCCATCGCGATGTTGACTGCGAAGTCGTTGAATGCGGACTTGTATCCTCCTCCGGCACCGCAGCACCTGGAGTTCTCCCTGTTCCTCTCCATCTCGACGAACTCGATTCCCTTGATCTTCTTGAGGATGTTACGGGGTTCCTCGTAGACCTTGGAGTGCCTTCCGAGGTGGCAGGGGTCGTGGTAGGTGACCTTCGCCTTGAACTCGTTGTTGAGCGGGAGCTTCCTCTCCTTGATGAGCTTGTCAACGTACTGAGTGAAGTGGTAGACGTTCTGGCCGGTCTTGGAGTAGTAGTTTCCGATGTTGCTCGAGATGGTCTTGTAACAGCCTGCGCAGGTCATGACCATGTCCTTGGCACCCATCGCATCGGCCTTGGTGACGATCTGCTTTCCGATCTCGAGGGTGAGGTCCCTGATACCGGTCCTGAGCAGAGGCGAGGTACAGCAGACCTCGTCCTCTCCCATGCAGTTGATTCTGACTCCGGCGCGGGACAGGATGGTCGCTCCCGCTGCGGGGATGTGCTGCATCCTGTAGGAACCGGTACATCCGGCGAACATGAGCACGTCGGGGGCCTCTGCCCTCTCGACGTCCTTGGGCCACCACGCGTCCCTCTTGGACTTGGGCTCGCCGAAGGAGTTGCCGGTCTTGGAGATCTTCTGTGCGATTCCCTTGTGGACGGGGAGCGGCGCGACGCCCTGCTGGACGAGCCAGGTCCTGACGTTCTCCCAGAGCTTCACGAGCTCGATCTTGGCGTGGCAGACCTCCTCGCAGTTCCCGCATCCGGTACACTTGTAGATGGCGTCGACGAACTCGGGGGAGATCTTGACCTTCCTTCCGAGGACCTTGTCCATCAGCCCGAAACCGGCCTTGTCCAGCTGGTTGAGGTAGTAGATCTTTCCTCTCGCGGTGACTGACTCCCAGGGGGTCTGTCTGTGAGCCTCACAGACATCGATGCAGTATCCGCACATCTGACACTGGACCAGCTCCCTCGTTACTCTCGGGAGGTTGATCGCTTTGGGCTTCTCGGGCAAAGTGATTGTTTTGGCCATTTTCTTACCTCAAGGTTTTAGGGCATCCTATATTTAGTATACCCCTATTTCACTGAGCAGTTGAACTGTCTCGGAGTATATTTAGCTATCTCAGAAATTCGTAGACCCACACTCCGAAAAATGGCATTTTTTTCGATATCCGTAGAGCGGTTATCGGAATTCGCAGAACCACCATTTCCACTGGAACTCTGGTCTGACCAAGTATACCGCTGGCAACATTTATAGCAATCGGTCCCGTTTACAGATGCGATGGTCAGACAGATCTATTTCGACAACGCCGCCACCACGCAGGTGATCCCCGAGGTATTGGAGGAGATCCTGCCGTACTTCTCGGAGAGCTACGGCAACCCGAGCAGCCTGCACGAGCTGGGCGCGGAGGCGGCGGCCGGAATGAGGATCGCCAGGGAGAGGGTCGCCAAGACCCTGAACTGCTACCCCTCCGAGATAACCTTCACATCGGGAGGCACGGAGTCCGACAACATCGCATTGATGGGTGTGGTCGGCAAGAGGGGACGCGACAGGATCGTCACGTCCGCCATCGAGCATTCCGCGATCATCGAGACCTGCTCCCACGCCCGCAGCATCGGGTACAAGGCCACCATCATCCCTGTCGACAGGGAGGGGTTCATCGACATGTCCGCATTGGACAGCGCCATGGGCGATGACGTCGCCGTATTGTCCGTGATGGCGGCGAACAACGTCATAGGGACTCTCCAGGATCTGAGGGAATTGTCGAAGATAGCCCACGAGCACGGCGCACTCTTCCATACCGACGCCGTACAGGCATACACGAAGGTGGACATCGACATCAAACGCGACGGCATCGACATGCTCTCGCTGTCAGGACACAAGGTACACGCCCCCAAGGGAACGGGGGCACTGTTCGTACGCGACGGCACGGAAATCTCCCCGATAATGTTCGGAGGTGGACAGGAGAGAGGCCTCAGGTCATCCACCGAGAACGTCCCCGCAATAGTCGGATTGGGGAAGGCGGCGGAGTTTTTGATGGCCAACTTCGAAGACGATGTATCGCGCATGACCCGTCTGAGGGACAGGATAATCGACACCGTCCTGGAGATCGACGGTTCCGCACTCAATGGGCCTAGAAAGAATCGTCTCTGCAACAACACCCACTTCAGGTTCGAGGGCGTGAGGGGTCAGGACCTCGTCCTCAAGCTGAGCAGGATGGGCATCGCCGCATCCACCGCATCCGCATGCTCCGCCAGCGACAACGAGCCTTCCCACGTCCTCTCCGCTATAGGCCTCAACGCCACGCAGGCTCTCTCCTCCCTGAGGGTCACCCTGTCCGGACTGAACACCGATGACGATGTGGACAAGCTCGCCGAGATCCTTCCGAAAGCGATCAAGGAATGCAGGCAGCAGTGATCAGTACTCTGGATCGTACCTTCTCAGCCTGAGTGCGTTGGTGACCACCGACAGCGATGACAGCGACATCGCCGCCGCAGCGAGCATGGGCATGTGCGTGAACTCCGCCATCCCCAGAAGATACGGTAATCCCGCGGCTATCGGGATGCATATCGCGTTGTAGACGAACGCGAGGAAGAGATTCTGCTTGATGTTGCCCAAGGTCTTCCTTCCGTAGTCGACGGTCCTCGGGATGTTGTAGAGGTCGTTGTTCAGCAGGACGACGTCCGAAGTGCTCAGCGCGATGTTCGTTCCCGAACCCATCGCTACGCCCACATCCGCCTGAGTGAGCGCGGGGGAGTCGTTGATACCGTCCCCGACCATCATGACGTCGTGTCCCTTAGCCTGCAATCTCTTCACGGCCGTGACCTTGTCGGCGGGGAGGGCCTTGGACACGGTCTGCGTGATGCCGCATTCCCTCGCTACGGAGGACACAGCACCCTCGCTGTCGCCGGAGACCATCATCACATCGACATCCCTCTCCGAGAGCAGTTCCACGAGCCTCTTCGATTCGGGCCTTATGCCGTCGGTCAGCGTGAACTCGCCTACGACCTCACCATCCGAGGTGATCGAGATGTGCGTCATGCCGTCGTCGGATTCGGCGGAGGAGGAGCCCATGACGAACGAATCCGTACCGGACGAGAACATGATCCCCTTGCCAACCTCGTACGAGAAACCCTCTATCTCGGCAGGCTGTATGTTCTGCTTTTCGCAGTACTCGACTATCGCCTTACCGAGCGGATGCTCGGATCTCATCTCACCGGCCATCGCATGTGCCAGATATGACGTGTCGCCTGTGTAGGAGATGACCGTCGGTTTTCCGAAGGTGAGCGTCCCCGTCTTGTCGACGATTACGGAATCTATGCGTCCGCTCATCTCCAGGGATGCCGCATCCCTGAACAGTATCCCGTGCTCCGCGGCCTTCCCCGAACCGACGGTTATCGCCAGAGGGGTCGCCAGCCCCAAGGCGCAGGGGCAGGATATGACCAGCACCGATATGAGTATCCTGAGAGAGAATGCAACGTCCTTCCCCGAGACGAACCAGAGGAGTCCGCATACTACGGCTATGGAGATCACGGTGGGCACGAAGTACGCCGCGACCTTATCCGCCATCCTGGCCACCGGCGCTTTGGTAGCCTTCGCTTCCTCCATCATCGCCGCTATCTCGGAGATCATGGTCTCGCCTCCGACCCTCTCCACGGTGAACGTGAAGGAACCGTCTATGTTCACCGTCCCGGTGTACACTGTACCGCCGGTCTCCTTCACCACGGGTACGGATTCCCCGGTGAGCATGGACTCGTCTATCGAGCTGCGTCCTTCTGCCACGGTACCGTCCGCGGGAATCCTCTCCCCCGGCCTGATGACCACGGTGTCGCCGACGGCCAGTTCCTCTATCTTTATCCATATCTCCTTGCCGTCCCTGATGACGGACGTCTCGGAGGGGATCATCTCCAGAAGCTGGTTCACGGCATCGTCGGCCTTCAGCCTTGAACTGTATTCCAGATACTTCCCGACGGAAATCAGGGTGAGGATCATCGCCGCGGAGTCGTAGCAAAGGTCCATGGCGCTTCCGTCCATGAACCATGCCTCAGCCGTCAGATACAGACTGTACACGAAAGCGCAGCCCGAACCCATCGACACCAGCGTGTCCATCGTGGGGCTCAGCTCGAACAGCGCAGGTATCCCTTTGAGGAAGAACTTCCTGCACAGCCACAGCACCGGGGCCGCAAGTGCCAGCTGTATGATAGAATATATCTTGGGATCGTCGCAGAAGGGCACGTCGAGGCCGAACATCGGCCCCATGGCGTATACCGCAAGTATCACGGATATGATAGCGCAGACTGCTATGTCCCTGAGGTTCCAGGTCTTGACGACCTGCTCCTTCTCCGCGACGGGGTACCCGGTCTTGGCCAGTATGCGCTTGATCTCATCGATGGTGATGACATCGGGGTCATACTCCACCGTGACCATGTTGCTGGAGAAGATGGCCTCCACCAGCGTAATCCCGTCGTGGGAGGACAGCGACTTCTCTATGCGCGCAGAGCATGCGGCACAGGACATGCCGCTGACCTTGAGCACCTTGCGTTCCGAGGCCATCAGAACAGTCCGTGCTTGACCTTCGCCTTGAACCCGGCGTCGATGACCGCCATGGTGAAGGTCTCCTCGGGGATGTCCCCCTCGTAGTTGACGGTGGCCGTCCCCTTGTCGAGGTTGACCTCCGCGGACGATACGCCCTCGATGCCCTCGAGGGCGGCCTTGGTCTTGGCCTGACATTTCTCGCAGTGCATTCCTTCGATCTTGAGCTTTATCTTTGCCATGCACGTCCATCGGTCTGTTCGTATTTAGGAATATCTAAACATTAATCCGATAGCTTTTAGACGGTTGACGGTATCCGCTTAATCATGGGATCAAGGGGTGCGGCGGCGATCGCCGTTGTTTTGTTTATGATGCTCTCCGCGGTACCGCTGGCGTTCTCCGAGGGAACGGATGCGGTGCCTACAGGGAATGCTTGCGATGGCATTCTCATCTATGAGGTCGCGTCGAACTACGGTACGGGCAACGAAGGGTTCGCCTTGAAGAACTACGGTTCATCGGCCGTCGACCTGAACGGATACTATCTCTACGATAACGCGAGCAACTCCACCGCTCACAGGTTTACGATCAACAAAAGCCTATCCCTGGGATCCGGCGAGGTCGTCACGTTCGTCGCGGATAAGACCACCGGTTGGTTCTCCACCCCCGAATCCGGTTCCGTCTACAACTTCACGGAGAAGGGTTCGAGAGGAGGGTCGTTCAACCTCGCAAACGGAGGGGACATCCTCCAGCTCTACAGCAGTGCCGGCACCCTTCTGGACACCGTCGTATTCGGCAGCGATGCCACGGCGGAAGGCTGGGACGGACCGGCTGCGGACCTCGGTTACAAGAACCAGGGGATCAAGAGGGTGGAATCCACCGATACCGACACCTACTTCGACTGGACACCCATCTTCGATGGCTACACCTCCAATTCCTTCGCAGGCGTGCCGACCTTCAATGGAGCGACCGTCACTCCCTTCATCTTCCCCGATTCCAAGGGCAAGCCGATATTCGACACCATCATGGCAGCGGATACGTCCGTGTACATCTCGATCTACATGCTGACCAGCAAGCAGATGATCTCAGAGCTTGCATACCTGGCCTCGCAGGGCAAGGATGTCAAGGTCATGCTGGAGAGCAAACCTCTCGGATACGATCACGACTATGCCGACCTCAAGAACATCGTCAATGCCGGAGGTACGGTATGCTTCATCGGCGGGAACGGATCCGACAGCGACAGGTATTCCTACGTCCACAACAAGTATGCGATCGTCGACGGCGACACCGTGATAGTCACATCCGAGAACTGGACCGCAGCCAATCTCGGTACAGGGAAGGGCAATCGCGGATGGGGCGCAGTGGTCGAGAGCACGGGTTATGCTGCTTACATGAAGACCTACTTCGATAACGACATCGGCGGGGCCGACATTCTCTCGTTCAGCGGATACGAGACTGCCAAGGGCGAGGTAACGGCTTCCACCAATCTTCCGACGCATTCGCAGGTCGAGACCTACGTGGCCGGATTGGATTACTCCGCTTCCACTTACACCGCGGACATCAAGATGTACATGTCCCCGGACAACACCTTCCGCGCTCTGCAGTATTACATGGACAATGCGACGACCCGCATCTACACCGAGCAGATGGATGTCGGAGAGAGCTACATGGCACTCACTGGCACTTCGCCGCTCACCGCTATGATCGACGCGGCAAAGCGCAACGTGGACTGCAGGTTCCTGCTGTCCGAGACCACCGACGCCTCCAAGGACCTCATCGGCAGGCTGAACGGTTACAACGTGAAGTCCGCATTGATGACAAGCAACAACTACGCCACCATGCACAACAAAGGCGTGATCATCGACGATGCGGTATGGCTCTCGTCGGTCAACTGGACCGAGAACGCGTTCTTCAACAACAGGGAGTGCGGACTGTATATCATGTCCGCAGAGGTGGCCAACTTCTACAACACCGCCTACACGGTGGACTGGAACCACGACTACGATCCGAACAACGCCAACGTCATCGAACCCACAGAACCCACAGAACCCACCGACACCAACGACAAGAACAACAATGACAAGAATGCCGGGATGCCGGTGGACGATAAAACCCTCACATGGGGAGCCATCGCGCTGGTCGTCCTGCTCATAGTCCTGGTGATCCTGTACAAGATATTCGTGCCGAAGAAGGTACAGAAGGCGGTCAGGACCGTCAGCAAGGGCGCCAAGAAATCCTCCGGTAAGAAGAAACGCTGATCATTCCCCTTCGGGCCGTCCGTCGGCCCGTTCGGGCGAGGTATCTAGCGAGAACAGGTACACTCCAAGCAGGACCACCGCCGACCCTATCACCACGAGGATCCCGGGGACCTCGCCGAATATCAGGAATCCGAGGAACGTCCCGAACACCGGTTCCAGAAGGGTGGTTATCGCCACGAACGCCGCCTTCTCGTATCTCAGGCCCCAGTTGTAGACGGTGTGGCCGAATATCGTGCAGCACACGGCCAATCCCAGTCCGAGCAGGAGGTCGTTCGGCCCGCAGGCCATGGACGGAAGGTCGCTGACCGCGATGATGGCGAACGACGCAATCGCGGCGGAGGAGTACAGGATAGACGTGTACACGAGTGTGGAGACCCTCGATCTAACCCTCCTGCCCACCATCGCGTATACCGCGAACAGCACCGAGGAGAGAAGTGCCAGTATGTCGCCGAGAAGCCCGTTCTCACCCGTCATGTCCGATACGGTGATAAGAACGCATCCGCCGAAGGTGACCGCGATGATCGCCCATCCCTTACGGGACACGGCCTCCTTGAAGAAGACCATCATGAACAGCGCCACGAAGAACACGGCCGTGTCCGTCAGCACCAGGCACGACGCTATCGATACGTGGTTCAGAGATTCGAAGAACGCCGCTATGTGTACGGCGAACACCACTCCAGACAGGATGCTCATCAGCAGGTCCCGGCGGCCCATCTCCCTGAATCCGGACCTGCATCTCCAGAGCGCCAGCGGTATTATGATCAGCGCGGCGAAGAACATCCTGTAGAACGTCATCACCATCGCCGGCGAGTCGGAGAGCCTGAAGAATATGGTGGAGAAGGACACCATGACCGATGCCCCCACTATCGCCAGCCTCCTCGCCGTGACGTCCATGGGACTCCGATTCCCTTCATCGGTAAAAATCCATCCGACACTGTTATGTCCGCGGAAACGTTCACGTGACCATGCGCTACCGCGCCCTGCTCCTCGACTTCGATTTCACCATGGGTGACTCGGCCGAAGGCATAATCTATTGCGCCAACACCGCTCTGAAGGGGATGGGACTGGAGGAGAGGTCCCGCGAGAGGATAATGTCCACCATCGGGTACAGCCTCCGCGAGAAGTACATCCGCCTCACCGGGGACACCCGATGACGCAAGGGGCGAGGAGTTCGTGCGCAGGTTCGTGGAGGCCGCGGATGCGGACATGACCCGCATGGCCACCCTGTATCCGGAGACCTTACCATTGATCCGCAGGGTCCGTACGGCGGGGATGAAGGTCGGTGTGGTGACCACCAAGTACTGCCGCAGGATCACCGAGATACTGGACAAATACGAAGTGCCAGACATCGTGGATGTAATCATCGGAGGGGATTCCGTGGACAACGCGAAGCCCGCTCCCGACGGATTGATCGCGGCATCGAGGTCACTTGATATCCCGATATCCGACATCCTCTATGTGGGCGACAGCCACGTGGACGCCCAGGCTGCGGAATCCGCGGGGATGGACTTCGCCGCGGTCCTGACGGGCACCACGCCCGAGGAAGTACTCAGGAAGTATCCCCACGTGGCGATCCTGGAGTCGATAGGGTCGCTCAATGAGATACTGGAGTTATGAGAAGTAGTGGGCCTGGCCGGATTTGAACCGACGACCGGGCGGTTATGAGCCGCTCGCTCCACCATACTAAGCTACAAGCCCTTGGGGGTGAGTATCTAGAATTACGATATAAAAGTGTCGTGCATGGAGACGTCACGATGATGGGGTTGGAGAAATATGGCGCCGCCGCACGGGCTTGAACCGTGGACCTTGTGATTAACAGTCACACGCTCTACCAACTGAGCTACAGCGGCCTACCCTCCCGATTGTAGGGGTCATATTAAAAAGTTGTTGTGGATCCCGTACCCGTCAGGCGAATTCGCTTTCCAGGGCCTCGGCGGTTTTCTTCAGTTTGGAGATGTAGGCCCTGACCTCGGTCATGTAGGATTCGTAGCTGTCGGTGGTGCGGGCACCCTCCGGGGACGGCGAGATGACGCCGTCCTTCTCCAGGAGCCTCAGGGAATAACGGATCTTGTGCTTGGGGAGTTCCGTGACCTCCGAGAGACGGATGATCCCGATGGGCTCGTTCTCCCTGATCGCGCGGAGCATCTTGATGTGGCGGGCCAGAAGTTCTAGGTCGTCGTCAATCTTGTCGATCATCTTCTTGTCAGCCATGGAACCTGCCTATAGTAGTAACTAACGCAAGTTAAAAAATCATTTCGGTGACGGGTTCAGAATCAGCGTCCGTACCAGTGGCCGGTACCCCATTTCCTGTAGTTGATGGTCCATGCCTGGATGAAGGATCCGCAGCAGTCCAGAGCAGCCTGCTCTGTCTTGTGGGTCTTGTAGCACTTAAGGCACTGGTACCTCATCTCCGGGGCCTTGTTCTTCTTCGACATTGCTTCGGTCATCATCCCCGCAATAAATAAAGGTTGTTCTCCAGTTCACGGGACAACATCCAGGAATTCGTTTTTTCCCACTTAATAAGGATAAATATGTTATTATATAAACGAGCCTTACGTGAAGTCATGAATAGAATAAAAGTGATCAACGAACCGTCGGAGCTCGTCCCGATGCTCAGATCCGTTGACACCGCAGTCAAGAGGGATGTCCTCAAGGAAGTCACCCTCGAGTGGAGGACCGCCGATGAGATAGAGGCGAAGTTCGGACCCGAGGGACGCGAGGCCATCATCTTCTTCGACAAGATGAAGCTGGTGGAGAGCAGATGGGTCTCCAACGACGGCGGATTCCCGGTGAAATCGTATCATACCTTCTACACATCGTTCCACATCAACGCGCAGTGGCCCGTCTACGAGATCAGCGACGTGCTGGCCGCGGCGATGATGAGTGAGGAGGATTACGCCGAGATCGAGGCGAAGATCCTCAAGGAAGTGGGGAAGGACGGAAAGTTCTCTGGAGACGTGGCAGAGGCGCTGGGCCTCACCGCCACCATGCTCAAGAGCCTCGTACGCAGGTCCGTGAACCTGGACTATCACGGCCACAGGATCGAACTGAAGCGCGAGGATTGAGACGCATGTCCGATATCTGGATCATGCGTATCGGGCACCGCCCTGAAAGGGATAAGCGTGTCACGACGCATGTGGCCCTCTCTTCGAGGGCACTGGGAGCGAAAGGCATCTACGTGGATACCCCCGACCCCGTGCTCGAGGAGAACATAAGAAGCGTGGTGGATCGTTTCGGCGGGGACTACACCATCAAGACAGGAGTCACCTGGAAGGAGGCCATGAGGGGCTTCAAGGGTAAGGTCGTGCATCTCACGATGTACGGCGAGAGGGTGGACGTCGCCCTCCCGAAGATCCCCAGGGACGAGGACATAATGATCATCGTGGGTGCCGAGAAGGTGCCGATCGAGGTGTATCAGGCGGCGGACTTCAACGTCTCCGTGGGCAACCAGCCCCATTCGGAGATCGCCGCCCTTGCGATATTCCTCGACAGGTTCACCGAGGGACAGGCGCTCTATGCGGACCGCGGCGGCAAACTGACCGTCGTACCCAACGAGAGGGGGAAGACCGTTGTCGACCTATCCAAATGACTCCGAATGCATCCGTCTCCTGACGGAAGCCGGATGCAAGAGGCGCGTCATCGTCCACTGCTGCACGGTGTGGACCATGGCGGAGGCCATGGCGAGGAGGATAGACTGCGACATCGACCTGCTGAGGGCGGGGGCGTTCCTCCACGACATCGGGAGGTCCGTGGACCACTCCATAATGCATGCCGTGATCGGGGCGTCCATAGCCGCGGACCTCGGTCTGCCAAGGGAGGTCGTGGAGATCATCCGCAAGCACGTGGGCGCCGGACTGGATGAGCAGGACGTCATCGAGATGGGGCTCCCCAAGGGCAACTACATCCCCGACACCATAGAGCAGAAGATAGTCTGCCACGCCGACAACATGGTGAGCGACAATAAGTTCGTCCCCCACACGTACTCGGTGGACAGGCTGATGCACAAGGGATCCGTAAGGGGAGCGAGGCGCATCGCTGATCTTCACAAGGAACTGTCCAAACTCTACGGAGAGGATCTGGATTCGCTGGTGCTGGCACTTGGTCCCTATCCCAACATGAAGGGCGCCTGCGCACCCTTCACAGTCCCTCCGGAGGCCCGTCTCTGACGAGCTTCTCCGGGAACCTCTTCAGGATCACGATATCGCCCACCGCGCTCACCCAATCGTAGGGTATGCTGACGACGATGCCCGGTTCGGAAATGGCCGGGTTGACGTTCTTCACCATCAGGCCGATTACGCGCCTGTTGTCGGTGTCGAAAGCCAGGTCATCCACCTTCCCGACGAAGATACCCTTCGGTCCGTAGATGTCCAATCCGATGATGTCCTCTGTGGTCTCGAGCATCCTTATCCCGTACACCCATCACAGCACCGCCATTAAATGATTTTGCACGCCCTGCGACAATATTATATCGTGCGCGACAATTAGCGAATCCAGGAGAGATTATAATGACGACAGAGATCACCGAAGACACTTTCGATGCAATCATAGAGGGGAACACCAACGTCCTCGTGGACTGCTGGGCGCCCTGGTGCGGACCCTGCAGGAGACTGGGCCCGATCGTAGAGGAGATAGACTCCGAGTACGGCTCCCAGGTAAAGGTCGTGAAGCTCAACGTCGACGATGCACCCGGCATCTCGGCAAGGTTCGACATCCAGGCCATCCCCACGCTCCTGATGTTCAGGAACAAGCTGCTCCTGAAGACCCTCGTCGGCCTCAGGCCCAAGGAGGAGATCCTTTCCGAGATGGCGGACGCCAAGCTCATCGAGCCCGCCGCGTCCGGGGCATCCGCGAAGAAGGCGGAGAGCGCGGTGGCGGAGGTCACCGACGCATCGTTCGATTCGTTCGTCGGCGGTCAGGGATACGCCCTCGTGGACTGCTGGGCACCGTGGTGCGGACCCTGCAGGAGGATGGGACCCATCGTCGACGAGCTCGCCGAGATCTCCAAGGGCGAGATCAAGGTCGGGAAGCTCAACACCGACGACAACCAGGCCACCGCCATGAGGTTCAACATCGCCTCGATCCCAAGGCTCCTGATCTACAAGGACGGGAAGCTGGTGGACACCATCGTCGGACTGGATCCCGGACTGACCGCGGTCGGTCTCAAGAGACACGTGCTGGAACAGTGATAGCATGGAGTGCGACGTAGCCGTCATCGGCTCCGGTCCCGCAGGGATACAGGCCGCCATCCATGCGGCCCGCAGGAAGGTCTCAGTCGTCATAATCGGGAAACCCCAGAACAGCGCCATGGCCGGTGCCCGCATCGAGAACTACTTCGGGATACCCGGAGCGATGAACGGGGACATGATCCTCAAGAACGGGGTCGGTCAGGCGAAGATCTTCGGATGCACCGTCATGGAGAAGAACATCATCGCCGCATCCAACGTAGGGGAGAAGTTCTCACTCACCACCGAGGACGACGAGGAGATAATCGCAAAGGCGGTGATCATCGCTACCGGCATCTCAAGGAAGGGGCTCAACGTCCCTGGGGAGAAGACCCTCTTTGGCAAAGGCGTGAGCTACTGCGCGGTCTGCGACTGCGGATTCTACAAGGGGAAGACCGTGGTCATCGTCGGGGACGAGACCGAGGCCGCCGTGTCCGCGGAGCTCATGACCAGATACGCATCCAAGGTCTATTGGGTGTACAGGACCATCGACGCCTCGAGGAACGTCGTCGCCAAGGCGGAGAACGCCGGCGTGAAGATGATCAACTCCGGCATCAAATCCATCGTCGGTAGCGACAGGGTCGAATCCGTCATACTGGAGAACGGCGACACCATACCCACCGACGGAGTATTCATCGAGCTCGGTGCCAAATCGTCGGCGGACATAGCCACGGATCTGGACGTGATACCGCAGATGGACGATTCCATAAGGGTCAACGACAGGTGCGAGACCGACGTTGCAGGCGTCTTCGCATGCGGCGACGTCACCGGGAAACCCTGGCAGGTCGCCCGCGCGGTGGGCCAGGGATGCGTTGCTGGTACTTCCGCGGCCGAGTACGTCAAAGGTGTGAAGGAATGACCGCGGTTGACGATCTCATAGCGGGCATGATCCGCGAGGAGGGAGGTTTCCAGAAGGCCCTCAAGAGGGTGATGGAGAACGACCTCCACATGACCGTCAACGAGTTCAGCAGGGCCACGGGCATCCCCCAGAGCACCATGTACAAGATCCTGGAGGACCAGAGGGAACCCAACCTCAGGACCGCAAGGGCGATCATCCGCGCCGTGAAGATCATGTCCGCCGAGAGCGGCCAGAACTTCATCGCCGTCATAGCGTCGCACCACGTGCTTCAGGTGCTGGAGAAGGAGACCATCGTGGACGGCAGGCCGGTGAAGCTCATGGAATATCCCGTGTCAACTGTCGAGGACGCCATCATCATGGCCCTCCGCGCCGAGCGCGACGGTGCCATCGGAGTCATCTGCGCACCCATCGTCGCACCCACAATCGAGAGGATCCTGACCATCCCCGTGTCGCCGGTCATACCGACGGACAGCATCAGCGTGGCCATCGAACGCCTGAAGACCGATCTGTAACGGGAAGTTAAAATATCACCTTAACTCTTTAAGGTCTAACATTAGAGGTGAATCATCTGTTCGAACTCCAGGTCGTCAGTAACATTCCGCTCACGGCAGTGTCCGATCCGGATCTCGTGGCGGAGCAGTTCCTTGCTCAGATCGGTTACATCCCCAAGGGGTACGACCCGAAGACGGGCGCCTCCAACATCAGGGAGAGCATACCCTACCGCCTCTTCATGGAATTCTTCATGAGCAACATGAGCAGGCTGTGGTCGGTCGAGGAGCTGGCGTACTGTCTGGAGACCAGCAAGCCCACCGTCTACCGTCACATCAACAAGCTGAAGTCCCTCGAGCTCCTGGAGAGCGGGGACGTCGAGTTCGACGGCCAGATCAGGAAGGGCTACCGCATCAGATACGGCGACCTCAGCAAGGCATGGAGCTTCACCAGGTCCAACGTCGAGATGGCGATGGACAACTACACCAAGACGGTGGACCACTTCCAGGCGCTCATGGCCAAGAGGGGATCGGAGTGAACGGCGGGAACTACGAGCTGGAGATCGGTTCCAAGTACCTCATAAGGACCGCCGAGGACGACGACACCATCGGACGCTTCGCCGGATACACGATGATCGGTACCGAATCCGCGATCGTCGTGAGGATGGAGGGCGACAAGATCCGTTTCATCCCCGTCACGCAGATCTCCTACATGGACCTGCTCGAATCCTGCGGGGAGCCGGAGCAGAAGTCCTCCCAGCCGGAGCACCTTTATGGATGACCCAGAGCTCCTGTATAGGTTCGCCAGGGAGCTCATCGAGAAGGTACTCTCCGGCAAGATAAGGGATCGCGACGCACTGCAGGCCGAGAAGATGCGGATGTGCGGCCGCTACCATCTGAGCGACATCCCGCAGAACTCATTCATTTTATCGAACCTTGCCGAATCGGAGAGGGAGTTGGTGGAACCGCTGCTGGTTAAGAAACCGGTACGCACCATGAGCGGGGTCGCCGTGGTCGCGGTGATGACGTCCCCGCACCCGTGCCCCCACGGTAAATGCACCTACTGTCCCGGAGGGGTGGAGAACGACTCCCCGCAGTCATATACCGGGAAGGAGCCCGCGGCCAGACGTGCCGCCAGGAACGAGTTCGACCCCCACAGGCAGGTCACCGACAGGATTAGGCAGCTGACCGAGATCGGGCATAAGACGGACAAGATCGACCTCATCATTATGGGAGGGACGTTCACCTGCCGCGAACCCGAATACCAGGAATGGTTCGTGAGGAGATGCTTCGACGCCATGAACGGACGCGACGCCCCCGACCTCGCCACGGCGCAGGAGTGGAACACGGAGTCAGAGCACAGGTGCGTCGGACTCACCGTGGAGACCCGTCCCGACGTATTCGACGATTCCCAGATCGAGAGGGCGATGTCGCTGGGCGCCACCCGCGTGGAGCTTGGTGTACAGATCCTCGACGACGACATCCTGGCATCGGTCAACAGGGGACACGGCATACAGGCGGTGGTGGACTGCACCAAGAGGTGCAGGGACCACGGACTCAAGATATGCTACCATCTCATGCCGGGACTTCCCGGATCATCTCCCGAGAAGGACCTGGAATCATTCAGGACCATGTTCTCCGATCCGCGCTTCAGGCCGGACATGCTCAAGTTCTACACCACGCTGGTCATAGCCGGCACGCAGCTGCACGAGATGTGGCTCCGCGGGGAGTACAGACCCTACGACGTGGACACCGCGGTGAAGCTGCTGGCACAGATGAAATCCGAGGTCCCGGAGTACGTCCGCATTCAGCGCATACAGAGGGACATCCCTGCTCCGCAGATAGCCGCGGGCATACTGAAGAGCAACGTCCGCCAGCTGGTCCAGAGGGAGATGGAGGCCACCGGGAGGCGCTGCAGGTGCATCAGGTGCAGGGAGGTCGGCCACACCGGGGCGGACCTGGACGATCCGGATGCCGTCCAGTTCAGGATAGTGGAGTACGAGGCCTCCGGAGGGAAGGAGAGGTTCGTCAGCCTGGTCTACGGCGATTCGCTGATAGGGTACGCCAGGCTCAGGACGGACGGATCCCCCGTCGCTTACATAAGGGAGCTGAAGGTCTTCGGCAAGATAGTCTCCATCGGGGAGCACGGTACCGACTGGCAGCACCGCGGGTTCGGAAGGGAGCTGGTATCCAAAGCGGAGGAGCTGGCACATTCCGACGGAGCTGAGATCCTGCGCGTCACCAGCGGCGTGGGCGTACGCGGATACTACGCTTCGCTGGGCTACTCTCTGGACGCGCCGTACATGGCCAAGAGGCTCAGCTGACGGTCACGTTCTTCTCGCCGACGATCATCTTCGAGAAGGCGAACACGCATCTTCCCTTGGAATCGATCTTCTGTCCGGCGTTGCGCTTGTCCGACCTGACGAGGATGTACTTGATCTCGCCGGTGTCTGTGTCGATGACGAGTTCGTCAAGCGTACCCAGTATGGTGCCGTTGCCGGTGAGCACGGTCTTGCCGATCAGTTCTTTGGTAAGGAATCTTCCCGACATCCTATCACCCGTACAGGGGGTTGCCACTGTAGCTGGCCTTCCTCTTGTTCAGTTCGGTCCTCATCGTCTCGTAGCGCTTCAGCTCGTCCTTGGTGACGGACGGCGACACCGTCTTCAGGGCCGCCTCGAAGTGCCTCATGAGCACATGCTGGGCGGAATGGTCCTCGTTGTAGGCGTTCATTCCAGCCTCCCTGCACAGCTCCGACAGGTCCGCTCCGACGAATCCGTCGGTCATGTCCGCCAGTACTCCCAGGTCCACGCCCTCCAGCGGCATGTCCCTGGTCTGGAGCCTGAGGATGTCCTCCCTCGACGTGCGGTCGGGGACGGAGATGTAGATCTTCTTGTCGAATCTTCCAGGTCTAAGCAGGGCGGGGTCGATCATGTCCGGACGGTTGGTCGCCGCCATGACGGTCACGTTGGAAAGATCCTCGACGCCGTCCATGGACGTCAGGAGCTGGTTGACCACCTTCTCCCACACGTTGTTCTCGCTCATGCCCCTCCTGGGCGCGATGGCGTCGAACTCATCGAAGAACAGGATGCACGGCGCTATCTGCCTGGCCTTCTTGAACGCCTGCCTGATGGCCTTCTCAGATTCTCCAAGCCACTTGCTGGCAATCTCCGGTCCGTTGATGCATATGAAGTTGGCCCCGGACTCGTTGGCGGCGGCCTTGGCGATCATGGTCTTCCCGGTCCCCGGCGGACCGTAGAGCAGCACGCCCTTCGGGGTCTTGATCCCGAGCCTCTGGAAGTCCTTCCTCTCCTCAGCGGGGACGAAGACCTCCCTTATCTCCCTCTTGATGGATTCCAATCCTCCGATGTCCTCCCAAGAGATGTCTGGCACATCGAGGGTTATCTCCCTCATGGCGCTCGGTTCTATGTCGGACATGGCGTCGGTGAAGTCCTTCATGGTGACCTTCATGTCCACGTCCGCGGGGACGTCGGAGTTCATGTCGATCTGGTTCTTGTACCTGCTCAGGCACTTCATCGCGGCCTCCCTGGCCAGCGCCGCCAGGTCAGCTCCGACGAATCCCTGGGTGGATGCGGCCAGCTTCTCGATGTCCACGTCCGCCTCCAGCGGCATTCCGCGCAGGTGGACGCCGAGGATCTCAGACCTGCCCTCCTTGTTGGGCACTCCGATCTCAATCTCCCTGTCGAACCTGCCCGGTCTTCTGAGCGCCGGGTCGATGGCGTCCTCCCTGTTGGTGGCCGCTATGACGACGACGTTGTTCCTGTCGGACATGCCGTCCATGAGCGTCAGCAGCTGTGCGACGATGCGCTTCTCCATGTCGCCGTAGACCTCGTCCCTCTTGGGGGCGATGGAGTCGATCTCGTCGATGAATATGATGCTGGGAGCGGAGGCCTTGGCGCGCTCGAACACCGCCCTCAGCTGCTCCTCGCTCTCGCCGTAGTACTTCCCGTATATCTCCGGGCCGTTTATGGAATGGAACGATGCCCCCGACTCCTTGGCCAGTGCTTTCGCTATCAGCGTCTTTCCGGTACCGGGCGGACCGAACAGCAGGACGCCCTTCGGAGGCGTGATGCCCAGCCTCTCGAAGACCTCGGGATGCTTCAGCGGGAGCTCGATCATGTCCCTGATCCTCCTCAGCTGGTCGTCCAGACCTCCGACGTCGTCGTACGTGATGCCGATGGTATCGCGGTTCACCACGGTCTTCGCCGGTGCGTCGAGGATGTCGAGCTCAGTCGCCTCCGTTATGTAGACAACGCCTGCTGGCACTGTGTTGATGACGGAGTAGCGGGCGAAGGTCCCGCCGAGGGAGAGGTTGGGTATGTCGGCCTTGTCCCCGGTCATGACCGGACGGCCGTTCAGCCCTTCCTGGATGGTCTTCTCCTTGTCTCCCTGTATCTTGAGCTTGCCGCGGGGGATGTCGGGTGCGATGGTGACCCTGACGGCGGGGATCTTCTCGCGGGGTATGACCCTCACGGAGTCCCCCACGCCCACGCCGGCGCATTCCCTGGAGAGCCCGTCCATGTAGATGACGTTCTCCCCCTTGTCGGCCTTGAACACCTTCGCCGCGGTGGACCTCTTGCCCACGATCTCGACCAGGTCACCGACGTCGACGTTCAGCGCGGCGCGCGACTTGGGATCGAGCCTGACCCTGCCCAATCCCACCTCCGACCTGACGTACGCTGTCTCGACCTTGAGAATGATGCCATCCGAATTCATTGCGATACCATCCCTTTCACTTCTATCGGTGCCTAGTATTGCGCACGAGACTATATATTTATGTTAAAAATATAGCAAAACGATGCACGTATCCGCATTTTCGGGCGTGAGCTGACCAATCCTATTATATAGGATAACGGATTGTCACCTTTTTGCTTAAGCTATCAAGGGCCTGTAGCTCAGCTAGGTAGAGCATCTGACTTTTAATCAGGTGGTCAGGGGTTCGAATCCCCTCAGGCCCGCAGTTGGTAGACTTCATGAGCGATCGGAAAACAAGATCAAGTATGAGGGAAACGAATGGAATTTCATGAGATTACTCAGGAAATGGGCTTCTCGGTGGCCAGCATCGGGGTTTTTTGTAGGTGAAGTACTTGGTATCGGAAAAATTTAATGTCCTCTCGCACGACCTCGTGCCCGAGCACAAGCTCCTGACGGAGGAGGAGGCAGTTAAGGTCCTCGAACATCTCGGCGTGGACCGCAGCAAGCTCCCCAAGATCAGGAAGGATGACGCGGCGATCCTTGCTCTCGAGCAGTCCTTCGACGAGAACGGGAACAAGGTCGGACCCATCAAGGAGGGTAGCGTCATCAAGGTCGTCAGGAAGAGTAAGACCGCGGAGGAATTCGTGGCCTACAGACTGGTGATCGGCGGCGGAGAGTACAAAGACAGGTTCGCAGAGAAGATGAACAAGTGGAAAGTGGAGGGATTCGATGAGGGATCTAGTTAATCTTTATTTCAAGGGTCACAACATCGTCAACCACCACGTCTCGTCCTTCAACGACTTCCTCGCTACGGAAGACAACCCCAACAGCAGGATGCAGAGGATCGTCGACGACGTATCAGTCCAGAACGACGGTACCGATCACGGTATCATCAGGATCGACGTCGACAAGGACAGCCGTGACGGAAGGCACCTGATCATACGCGTTGGAAGGAGCAGAGGTTCGGACGGAAAGATCGAGGTCCAGTCCCCCTCGACCATCCACGTCGGAAAGCCCGATTCGTTCGACCAGAACAGATACCTCGGCCCGGTCGTCACCGAGGCCGACGGTTCCGAGACCCCCCTCACCCCCATGGAGGCAAGGCTCAGGAACCTCAACTACTGCTCGCCCGTGTTCGTCGACTTCACCGTCTACGAGGCGGAGACCGATGACCAGTCCGTCGACACCGCGACCGAGCTCTTCACCGAGCGCGTCAAGGTCTGCGACCTCCCCATGATGGTCAAGTCCAGGGGATGCAGCCTCGACAGGGCCGTCGTCGCAAGCAGGCTCCAGCTCGAGAACCTCACCGACGAGGAGTACGACAACTACCTCCGCGAGCAGAAGGAGGACCCCAGGGACCCCGGAGGATACTTCATCGTCGGAGGTACCGAGAGGGTACTCATCACGTTCGAGGACCTCGCACCCAACAGAGTGCTCGTGGAGTGCAGCAAGAAGGGAGAGGCCGACTCGGTCCTCGCAAAGGTCTTCTCGCAGAAGGACGGATTCCGTTCCCTCGCCGTCATCGAGAAGAAGCAGGACAGCAAATCGAAGTACAAGGACGACGTCCTCACCGTACAGCTGGCATCCGCCGGCAACAGCATCCTCCTCATCGCCCTCATGAAGGCGCTGGGAATGGAGTCGGACCAGGAGATCTACCAGACCATCGTGTCCGACGAGAGGATGGCCAACATCGTCTACGCCAACATCGCCAGGGCATCCGACAAGGACTTCTACCTGCCCAACGGATTCGCGACCACCGCCGACGCCTTCGCATACCTCGAGAGGACCCTCGCACAGGGTCAGGCGAAGGAGTACAGGGTCAAGAAGGTCGAGAGCATCCTCGACCACAGCCTGCTCCCCCACCTCGGCAACACCCCCGCGGACCGTATGAAGAAGGCAATCTATCTTGGCCGTGTCGCGCGTTCCGTCCTCGAGGTCGCTCTGGAGAAGAGAGGCGTCGACGACAAGGACCACTACGCCAACAAGAGGCTGAACCTCTCCGGGGACCTCATGGAGGACCTCTTCAGGAACAGCTTCAACTCGCTCATGAAGGACCTGAAGTACCAGGTCGAGAAGCGTCTGGTCAAGACCAAGAGCGGAGACAAGAAGAACGGAAACAAGGGACTCAACGGAATCGTGGAGTCGTCGATCAGGCCCGAGATCCTGACCAACAAGCTCATCCACTCCCTGGCCACAGGAAACTGGGTCGGAGGACGCGCCGGAGTCTCCCAGCTCCTCGACAGGACCACCAACATGTCGGCCATGTCGCACCTCAGGAGGATCACCTCCTCGCTCACCAGGAGCCAGCCCCACTTCGAGGCCCGTGACCTTCACCCCACACAGTGGGGAAGACTGTGCCCGTCCGAGACCCCCGAGGGACAGAACTGCGGTCTGGTGAAGAACGCGGCCCTGATCATCGACGTCTCCAACGGATTCGACGAGAACTACCTCAAGTGGCTGTTCAGCAGGGACTTCAACGTGACCGAGAACAACATCAGCTCCGGAACCCGTATCTTCCTGAACGGAGGGCTCATCGGAACCTTCAACGAGCCCGAGAAGTTCGTGTCGGAAGTGCGCGAGAGGAGGAGATGCGGTCTGCTGGACCCCGAGATCAACATCCGCTACGACAGGGAGATGGACGAGATCCTCATCAACAGCGACGAGGGACGTCTCAGACGCCCGCTGCTCATCGTGAAGAACGGCAAGACCGTCCTGTCCAAGAAGCACCTCGACGGAATCCGCGAGGACAAGATCACCTGGGACGAGCTCTTCAGGGAGGGAATCATCGAGTGGGTCGACGCAGAGGAAGAGGAGGACACGTACGTCGCAATCGACGCTTACGATGTGCCAGACGTCTGCCCCTGCTGCCACAAGACCCTGTCCGTCGCAGACGTCGACTGGGTCAACCCTGGCGTGGACGGCGACATCGAGCTCAAGTGCAAGTCGTGCGACGGCACCATGCACGTCCCCAGCAAGCTCAACAAGGACCACACACACATGGAAGTGGACCCGATGGTCATCATCGGTATCGCCTCCGGTCTGGTCCCGTACCCCGAGCACAACTCCGCACCCCGTGTGACGCTGGGTGCGGCCATGGCCAAGCAGGCGCTGGGAGTGCCCGCTGCCAACTACCGCTCGAGGCCCGATACCCGCGGACACCTCCTGCACTACCCGCAGAAGCCGATGGTGCAGACCCAGAGCATGGAGTACGTGGGATACAACCACAAGCCCGCAGGACAGAACTTCTGCATTGCGGTCATGTCCTTCCACGGATACAACATCGAGGATTCGATCGTCATGAACAAGAGCTCGGTCCAGCGCGGACTGGGACGCTCCACCTTCATGAGGACCTACCGCATCGAGGAGCGCAGGTACCCCAACGGAATCGAGGACAAGATCGAGATCCCCTCGCCCGATGTGGAGGGAGTGCGCCCCGAGGACGCATACAGGCTCCTCGACGAGGACGGAATCATCCCGCCCGAGTCCGAGGTCCGCGGAATGACCGTCCTGGTCGGAAAGACCTCGCCCCCGCACTTCAACAGCGACGAGGGAGGACCCCAGGACTCCTACCTGCAGAGCGTGAAGAGGAGGGAGACCTCCTCGACCGTCAGGGCGGGAGAGACCGGTTACGTGGACTCGGTCATGATCACCAAGACCGAGAACGGAACCAGGCTCGTCAGGGTCAAGGTCAGGGACCAGAGGATCCCCGAGCTCGGAGACAAGTTCTGTTCCAGGCACGGTCAGAAGGGAGTCGTCGGACGCCTCGTGCCCCAGCAGGACATGCCCTTCACCATCGACGGAATCACCCCCGACATCGTGGTCAACCCCCACGGAATACCCTCGCGTATGACCATCGCCCACGTCCTCGAGATGATCGGCGGTAAGGTCGGAGCCATGGAGGGACGCACCATCGACGGTACCGTCTTCTCCGGAGAGAGGGAGCAGGCGATCCGTGCAGGCCTCGTCAGGAACGGATTCAAGAACACCGGAAAGGAGGTCATGTACGACGGTACCACCGGACGCCAGATCTCCGTCGACATCTACACCGGAGTCATCTTCTACGAGAAGCTGCACCACATGGTCAGCGGAAAGATGCACTGCAGGTCGCGCGGACCCGTCCAGGTCCTCACCCGTCAGCCCACCGAGGGACGTTCCAGACAGGGAGGTCTCAGGTTCGGAGAGATGGAGAGGGATACCCTCACCGGTCACGGTGCGGCCATGGTCATCAAGGACCGTCTGCTGGACGAGTCCGACGGTACCACGCTCCACGTGTGCGGCAACCCCGACTGCGGTCACGTCGCCATCGCGGACAGGTCCGGCAGCTTCTACTGCCCCGTGTGCAAGAACAACAACATGATCAGTCCCATACAGACATCCTACGCATTCAAGCTCCTCATGGACGAGCTTCTGTCGATGGGTGTGGCCATGAGACTTCAGCTGGAGGAATCTAGATGATCTATTCAGACGGAATTTCGAAGAGGATCAACGGCATCAAGTTCGCCACCCTGTCCCCCGAGGAGATCAGGAAGATGTCCGCGGTGAAGGTCATCACCGCCGACACCTACGACGACGAGGGACGCCCCATCGACGGAGGTCTCATGGACCGCCACATGGGAGTCGTGGAGCGCGAGCTCAGGTGTGCCACCTGTTTCCGCAGGACCGACGAGTGTCCCGGACACTTCGGTCACATCGACCTCGCCAGGCCCATCATCCACGTCGGTTTCATCAAGGAGATCGAGATGCTCCTCAGGTGTACCTGCAAGTACTGCGGTAAGCTGATGCTGACCGAGGCCGAGAAGGACAAGCGTAACAAGTTCCTCGAGAGCGTCAAGGCCCTCGGAGGAGACTCCGACGATATCAACCAGTACGTCAAGGAGACCGCCAAGCTGGTAGCCAAGAAGGTACAGTCCGACAAGGACTTCTACTGCCCCTACTGCGGAAAGAAGGCCCTCATGATCAAGCTGGACAAGCCCACCACCTTCCACCGCGAGCCCGACGAGAAGGAGAAGGAGGAGAAGAAGGACGAGAAGAACAACATGATCAAGATGTCCGCCAACGACGTCAGGGAGTGGCTCGAGAGGATCCCTGACGAGGACGCCGTGATCCTGGGATTCGACCCCAAGGCATGCAGGCCCGAATGGATGGTGCTCCAGGCACTGCCCGTCCCCCCTGTCACCGTACGTCCTTCCATCAGGCTGGAGTCCGACGACAGGTCCGAGGACGACCTGACCCACAAGCTTGTGGACATCATCCGTATCAACCAGAGGCTCAGGGAGAACCGCGACCAGGGAGCACCCCTGCTGATCGTCGAGGACCTCTGGGAGCTCCTTCAGTACCACGTCACCACGTACTTCGACAACCAGGTACCCGGAATCCCGCCCGCAAGGCACAGATCCGGACGCCCGCTGAAGACACTGACCCAGAGGCTGAAGGGTAAGGAGGGACGTTTCAGATCCAACCTGTCCGGTAAGCGTGTCAACTTCAGCGCCCGTACGGTCATCTCGCCCGACCCGCTCCTCTCCATCAACGAGGTGGGAGTGCCCGTCGCCGCTGCGAGGGAGCTCACTGTGCCAGTGTGCGTGAACGAGAACAACATCGAGTACATGCGCGCCATGATCATGAGGGGTCCCGTCGCATTCGGGAAGTTCCTCAAGAAAGACGAAGAGGGCAAGGAGTACTACGACAGGGAAGCCGCCGACGAGTACATGCGCCGCCACAAGAACGACGTCAACATGGACGAGGACTACATCCCCGGAGTGAACTACGTCATCAAGACCGACGGACGCAGGATCAAGATCATGGACACCAACGTGGAGTTCCAGGCCGAGAACCTCAACATCGGTTACGTCATCGAGCGCCAGCTCGTGGATGGTGATGTGGTGCTCTTCAACAGGCAGCCTTCGCTGCACAGGATGTCCATGATGGCCCACAGGGTCAGGATCATGCCCGGAAAGACCTTCAGGTTTAACCTGTGCGTCTGTCCCCCGTACAACGCCGACTTCGACGGAGACGAGATGAACCTCCACGTCCTCCAGAGCGAGGAGGCGAGGGCGGAAGCACGCATCATCATGCAGGTCCAGGAGCACATCCTGTCGCCCAGGTACGGAGGCCCCATCATCGGAGCCATCCACGACCACATCACCGGCGCTTACTTCCTCACCCACGAGAACCCCAGGTTCGACAGGTTCGAGGCAATGAACATCCTCACCAAGATCGACAACGTCAACCCCGACGAGGAAGCCGAGAAGAGGGACGAGATCGGAGGAATCGAGATCCCCGAGCCCATGATCGACGAGAACGGCGAGGAGTACTGGACCGGAAGGCAGCTCTTCTCCACCATCCTGCCCAAGGACCTGAACACCACGTTCAAGGCCGCCATCTGCCACGGATGCAAGGGAGGATGCCAGAAGGAGAACTGCCCCTTCGACGCGTACGTCAAGATCCGTAACGGACAGCTCCTCATGGGAACCATCGACGTCAAGGGAATCGGTAACAGCAAGGGAAGGATCCTCGACAAGGTCGCCCGTGACTACGGAGCGGACAGGGCGAGGAAGTTCATCAACCAGGTCACCAGGCTCGCGCTCGGTACCATCATGAACCACGGGTTCAGCACCGGTATCGACGACGAGGACATCCCCGAGCAGGCAAGGTCCGAGATCCGCGACTACAACGACAAGTGCGTCGCGGACGTGGAGGACCTCATCCAGTCCTACAGGGACGGAACCCTCAACCAGATGCCCGGACGCTCCCTCGAAGAGACCCTCGAGGCCCAGGTCCAGAACAAGCTGGGAGACGCCCGTGATAACGCGGGACGCATCGCAGGGGAGCACCTCGGTATGCAGAACCCCGCGGTCATCATGGCCAAGTCCGGAGCCCGCGGTTCGATGCTGAACCTGTCCCAGATGGCAGGATGCGTCGGACAGCAGACCGTCCGTAACGAGAGGCTGAGGAGAGGTTACCACTACAGGACCCTCCCCCACTTCGAGCCCAACGACCTCGGTGCGTACGCCAAGGGATTCGTCACCAACTCCTACAAGACCGGACTCTCTCCGGCCGAGTTCTTCTTCCACGCAATGGGAGGAAGGGAAGGACTGGTCGATACCGCGGTCCGTACATCCAGATCGGGTTACATGCAGAGGAGGCTGATCTCGGCACTCGAGGACCTCAGTCTCATGGACGACGGTTCCATCAAGGACGCCAACGACTGCATCATCCAGTTCAGGTACGGAGAGGACGGGGTCGATCCCGCCAAGGCCGTCGCCGGAAAGATCGTCGACTACGACGACCTGTTCACGGAGGTCCTGGGAGACCTCGGAGACGAGTACCTCAGGTTCGACGGCGGAGTCGTCGGAGAGGACTATGCCAACCACGAGGGTGACAGCATAGACTCCGACAGCGACGACGACGAGGGAATGGAATACGACGGAGACTCCGACGGAGATTTCGAGGGTGAGTGAAATGGTATCCACTAAAATAACCAAGACAAAGCTGACGGAGAGAGGAATCGCTCCCGAGCTCGTCGACAAGGTCGTCGACGACATGAACATGGAGTCGCTCACCAAGATCACCAAGGTCGGTGTCGCCGGACTCATCGAGGCAGGACTCGGCGAGGAGGACGCAAACATGGTCTTCAACGCCGCCAAGGGAAAGAAGGCGAGCGAAAAGAAGCCCGCCACCGCCGTCAAGGCTGACGAGCCCGCGATCACGTTCGAGTACGTCGACAAGAACCCCAAGAAGAGCGACCTCCAGATCAAGCTCGAGGGGATCAGGGACGAGGTCCACGCGGAGCGCTACGGCGAGGATGCGGACGCTCACCCCGAGCTCCCCGAGAAGGTCATCAAGGACATCGCTGACCGTCTCGACAAGAACTACAAGGAGATCCCCGAGGAGAAGTACAGGGCGCTCATCGTCAAGGCATACGACATGTACGAGAAGTGCCAGATGGTGCCCCACGAGTCCGCGGGAGTCGTAGCGGCGCACTCCATCGGAGAGCCCGGTACGCAGATGAACATGCGTACTTTCCACAACGCGGGAGTGGCGAACATCCTGACCACCCAGGGACTGCCCAGGCTGGTCGAGATCGTGGACGCCAGGCACTCGAGCACTCCGTCCATGGACATCCCGCTGAAGGGACTGGCCAAGAACGACCAGGAGGTCGCACGCCGCGTCTCCTACGACATCGAGGCCACCAAGCTCATCGACATCGCGGAGATCGAGACCGACACCACCTTCATGCAGCTTGTCATCAAGCCCAACATGTCCAAGATGGACAGGCGCGGTATCACCATCGACGATATCGTCGCCAAGCTCCGCGAGAACAGGACGATCAAGACCGCCCCCATCGACGTGGGAGAGGTCAGCGACGGATACGCCATCACGATCTCCTGTCCGCCCGACACCCCCGGCGAGCAGATGAACAGGGCCCTCCAGGTCCTGTCCAAGGCCGTCAGGTCGGCAATCATCAAGGGAATCAAGTCCGTTGAGAGGGCCATCATCGTCGAGGACAAGGAGAACGGCGGATTCAAGATCGTCACCGAGGGAAGCGACCTCAAGGCCGTACTGGCCGTCGAGGGAGTGGACACCACCAAGGTGAGGACCAACGACATCTGCGAGATCGAGAGCGTCCTCGGAATCGAGGCCGCGAGGAACTCCATCATCGAGGAGGCAAGCGCGACCCTGGCGGACGCGGGACTTACCGTGGACATCAGGCACATCATGCTTGTGGCCGACATCATCACCAACATCGGTTACATGAAGGCCATCGGAAGGTTCGGAATTTCCGGAAAGAAGTCGTCGGTGCTCGCGAAGGCATCCTTCGAGATCACCACGAAGAACCTCATGATCGCGGCGATGAGCGGTGTCGTCGATGACATCGCGGGAGTCGCCGAGAGCATCATAGTCGGACAGCCGGTAGCACTCGGTACCGGCGCAGTAAACATCATTTACAAACCTAAAGAAAACACCCAGAAGGGGGATGAAGAATGATCGATATAGGAAGAGCATTGAAATCTGCGATCGCCACCGGAGAGGTAGCGTTCGGAGTGGATCAGACAGAGAAAGCAGTGAAGGCCGGAAAGGCACAGCTGGTCATCGTGGCGAGGAACTGCCCCAGCGCAGCCCTCACCGCCGGCGACATCGGCGTCAGGGTCTTCACCTACGATGGTAACAACATGGAGTTGGGTGCGATCTGCGGAAAGCCGTTCTCGGTTTCTGCGCTCGCAGTCATCGACAAGGGTACCTCCAACATCTTATCGCTGTGAGAGTCATGTCTGCGGATATCGTGCTAACTGAGGATACGCTCAGGTACATCTCACTGTTCGAGTCGATCACCAAGAACCGCGTGGTCGTCAAGGACTGCATGGACACCGAGGACAAGCTGGTGTTCGTGGTCGGAGAGGGACAGGGCAACACCGCCGTCGGTAAGAAGGGCGAGAACGTGATCAAGCTGAAGGACAAGACCGGCAAGAACATACAGGTCGTGGAGTACTCCGCCGACCCCCAGAAGTTCGTCATGAACGTGTTCCACATCTACGGTCCTCAGAAGGTCGAGATCGAGCAGCGCGGAAACATCACACATGCGACCGTCACCGTCGACCCCAAGCTCAAGGGCAGGGCGATCGGCAAGGCGGGAAAGAATCTCCGCATCGCCAGGGACATCGTCAACAGGCACCACGAGATTCAGAGCATAAGCGTCGACTGAGTGTGGCCCCCGCACCCGGAAGACCCCCACAAACCACTTACCTTTCACTTTTAATGCATGTGCCAGACGGTCAGTTGAGCGGTGCGCGCTCGACCTCCAGACGGTCGGCGGTCGGATACTCCTCGACCTCGTAGCACCTGTAAGGCAGTTCGGAGGCTATCTCCTCGAGCACCCACGGCGCGACCTCGAGCCTGTTCCTCTCCTCGTCGACATTCATGAGGATGTCCGGTACGTCATACTCCTCGGACAGGAGTCTCTTCGCTTCCTCCAGATCGCCGTAGAGCACGCCCTTGATGACGGTGCCGTCCTCGGTTATGACCTCATACTCCTTCGCGGACTTCTCCGCCTTCCTCTTCAAGCGGTTCCTCAGCTGGACGCCGTCCTTGAAGGTGGAGGAGCAGAAGTGTATGCGCATGTCGGGATGGCGTTCCATGACGTACGCCGCGGTCTCCTCGGATCCGGCGACGGCGGAGGACAGTTCGTCCACCAGGTCATAGTGGTACTTCTCCATCATATCCCAGTTGCTCTCGGAGAACTCCAGCTCGTTGAGATTGACAAAATCCACGCCGATGCTCTCCGCGTAGCCCACGAGGGCATCCAGTTCATCTTTGTGATCCGGGAGTGCTGGCACTTCGATACCGACGTCGATCTCCAGGGCATCCACGATATCCTTCAGAGGGGTGTCCTGCATGTGCGACCACATCTCCGTGCGGGGGTGGAAGCGTATCTCGTCCAGTCCCGCGTCGACGACCCTGCGTATCCTCTCCAGGTCCATGGTGGAGGTGTAGAGATGGATGTGGTGCCCTTTCCCGAAATGCTCCTTGAGCATCCTGATGGCGTTGACCGTGCGGTCGGTGTTCATCAGGGGATCCCCGCCGGTGATGCCGGTCCCGGTGGCGTCCATGGATTCGGCCTCCTCGATGATAGCGGGCTTGCTGGATGTGCGGAGCTCGTTGGCGTAGATGACGTCCTTGCCCTTCTTCTCCAGCGACACCGGGCAGTAGTAGCATCCCGTGTCGCACCTGCCGGTGACGAACAGGACCATCTTCCCGCCTTCTATGCAGTGCTCGCATCCCGCGGCCAGTTTGCCGTTCCTGACGGACCCGCATTCCATCCTTTCGAACTTCATCGCATCCCTATCTATCCAATCCCTTAAAAACGTCTGCGGACTACGGTCACTCATGAAGAGAGAGACCGGAGTCGTACTCGCGTTGGATGAGACCAACCCCGAGAAGGCATTGCAGATCGTGAAGGAAGTTTCACCGTACATCGATGCGGTCAAGATCAACTGGCCGCTGGTGCTCTCGGCCGGACCGGACATGATCAACAAGTTGTCCGAGTTCACGGACGTCATCTGCGACTTCAAGGTCGCCGACATCCCCAACACCGTCAGGCTGATCGTGGAGGGATGCGTGGCCAGAGGCGCCGCAGCTGTCATCGTGCACGCGTTCACCGGCGACGACTCCATGCGCGCCGCTGTGGAGGCTGCAGCCGGTAAGGCGATGATCATCGCGGTCACCGAGATGAGCCACCCCGGAGGGAAGATGTTCACCGCCCAGCATGCCGAGGAACTGGCAAGGATGGGATGCGAGAACGGCGCATCCGGATTCATCGCCCCCGCGACGCGTCCCGATAGGGTCAAGCTCATCCGCAGCATCGTCGGCGACAAGCTGATCCTCACGCCGGGAGTCGGCGCCCAGGGAGGCTCCGCATCCGCGGCCATCGAGGCCGGTGCTGATTATGTGATCGTTGGAAGGGCAATCTACGAGTCCGACGACCCCGCAGGCGTCGCACGCTCAATAGCGGAGTCCATAAAGGACCTCATCTGAGCGTCTGGCACATACCCTCGGGTCGTATGCTCCAATACGGCCCGTTCTTCCTCTTTGTAAATTATAAAAATAAGGCGCGGGAATAGGTTATATAGGAGAGCGTCAATCCTCCGCCATTCTACTAAGCGGAGAATACTAAATGCGCAAAAACACGACCGAATCCACGGAACCGCAGACCTCCAAGCCTGCGGAAGCACCGAAGGCATCCAAGCCCAAGGTGTCCGGCAGGAACTGGCGCCCCATCATGCTGATGGCGGCAATCATGTTCCTGGCGGCCTTCGTGAGGGTAGCGTTCTCCTTCAGCGTATCAGCTGGAAGCGACTTCGCCCTCTCCGGAGGCACAGATGCATCGAACAACCTACGTTTCATCGAGTCCATCGTCGGTGACCACAAGATCCGTTTCACCGACAACTGGGAGAACTACCCGAACGGCACGCTCATCCTCGTGCCCGTCCTGTTCGATGCGGTCATGGCCGTGTTCGCGTTCATCTTCAACGCGTTCATGAACGATGCCGTCAACGCCACATCCCTCGCGCTGGCCCTCTCGGGACCCGTGTTCGGTGTGCTCGCCTGCATCCCCATGTACTTCGTCGGAAAGGAGATGTTCTCCAGCAAGATCGCGGGATACGCATCCGCTGCATTCCTTGCCCTCTGTCCGGTATTCGTTCAGGAGAGCGTGTTCTCCAACGGGACCGGGATGTCCTTCGCGGTGTTCCTGTTCCTGTTCGGAGTGTATTTCCTGATCAAGGCCATCAAGAAGCTCCAGGGAGATGCCGTATCCGCTTACAAGACCTCCATTATCGCAGGTATCTTCGTCGCCGCCGCGATGGGGTCCTGGATCGATTTCAGGCAGGTAGCGATCCCCCTCGTCATCGTGATGGTAGCGCAGACCATCATCGACCGCTTCAAGAACAGGGACCCCAGGCCCGCGACCACCGTCTACTCCATGGTCCTCGCCATCGGATTCGTCCTGCCCTGTGTCGGATACACCATCGTCGGATACTTCGACGCCCTCGTGTCCGGTACGCTCATCTTCATCGTGCTGGCCATCGGATTCGCCACCGCCTACTCCTGGACCTACAGGAAGCCCTGGCTGCTCACATTCCCCATATGCGCCGGCGTCTGCCTCGCCATCATGCTCGTCCTCGCCATACTCGCACCCGCACTGTACAGCGACATCGTCTCCGGCAACACAATCATCGACGCCGGACTCCTGGACCTCATGGGAAGGCAGTACCTCACACTCTCCCAGCTCACCTCCTTCTACGGCGTGATCACCTACTGGTTCGTGTTCCTCGTCTGCCTGTACATGCTGTTCAGGTTCCTGAAGAACTCGTCCTCCGTGCTCTACGTGTTCACCATGGTCTGGCTGTTCGTCATGACCCTCACCCTCGGACACGACGCGATGCAGGCGGCGTTCTGCGCCCCCGTGTTCGCGCTTGGATTCGGAGTGGTCGTCAAGGTCCTGATCGAGCACGTCGACTTCAAGGCGTACTTCTCCGGAATCAAGACCGGTGCAGGCGCCAAGACCAAGATCAGGAGGATCATCAGCCCCGTGCCCCTCATCTCCATACTCGTCGCCATCCTGCTCGTCGCGGGACCCAACATGATGCAGGTCATCGATGCGGGGATCTCCAGCAACGACGCCGAGGACTACAACGACCAGATCAGGGACGTAACGGGCAACGACCAGTTCGGAACCCTCAGCTACTACATCAAGACCGACGACTCCTGGACCGCCAGGAACGCCCTCAAGGCCGTCAGCGGCGGATACGGCGCTGTCGCCACGTGGATGTCCTACTCGGACGACGTGAAGATCTACGCCAACATGAAGTCCTACACGGACATGTACGGCAACGGTACCACGCCCACGTCCAACATCCTGCTGTCCAACGGTGTCAACGGATCGTCCGCCGCGGCCGTCCTGCTCACGGCGATCATCCACGCAGGAATGAACGACGCCACCAAGGCCAAGCTCACCGGTGCCGGATTCTCCGCTGAATCCGTGACCGTCATCGAGAAGGTCCTGGACAGCACCGACTACAAGCCCGAGGGAAGCGAGAAGACCGTCAGGGAGCTCGTCCTCTCCGACTACACCACCTATGGTTCTGTCTCGTCGGGAATCTCCGATGAGAACGTGAAGTACCTGTACCTCACCAACTACATCGCATACAACTACCACAGCTCCGAGATCAACTCCGCCTACGACGCCTTCAACATGAGGGCCCCGTACATCATGGTCTCCGGAGACATGATGCCCTTCTTCGTCGGATACGCAAGCGTCTTCGACCAGATGGCGATGCTCAACGGATACGAGGTCGACACCTCCTACGGAGCCGTCCCCAAGTTCACCACATTCGGCTACATGGCGTACTACTACGGAGTCTACGACTTCACGACCGCCATGTACGACACCATGCTCTACAGGACATATATCGGAATGTCCCCGTCCGAAGCGGGATACAGCAGCATGTACGAGTACCTCACCGCTCTGTCCGCCGCGGACGCATCCGTGCAGATGCACCCCGGATACGGCCTCAGCAACTACGAGGTCGCTTACTGGCACGTGATGTACAACAAGAGCAACAACGCCACCAGCGAGAGCGACGGATGGGAGGAGATGGATGCCAAGGAGGCCATCGCGCTCCAGAAGACCAGCGGAGGACTCATCAACTACGTGAGCGGACTCCCGGTCATCATCAAGTACATCCCCAACACCGCCGGATCCACCGTCAGCGGTACCGTCACCGATTCCGCATCCAACCCGATGTCCAACGTCCGTGTCGCAGCGGTCGACAAGGACGGTGTCGTGCACGCCACCACCCACACCGGCGACGACGGAACGTTCAAGCTGTTCGTCTCCGACAAGGCCAACACCACTCTGGTCTACTACGCCGGTGCAGGCACCTCCTCCACCGGAGGGGTCATCGTCGGCACCAAGCCCGCAACGGATCCCAACCTGGACAACGTCGTCAGCGTCAGGGACGTCACCATCACCCTCGATGCCGGAATCCCGATCGCAATCGTGGACGGCGACAAGCTCCTCTACGACGTGAAGATCGAGAACTCTGCGGCCGATGTTACCGAATCCTACACCGCCGGATCCACCGTCACCGCCGGAATCTTCACCGTCGGCGTCGGAAGCCAGAAGGTCACCGTCAGCAAGGACGGCTCCGAGGTCGCCTCCGCCACGTTCAACGTCACCGGAACCACCACCGCACTGTCGATCCCCGTGGAGGTCTACGACTACACCGTCACCGTCCAGGACCAGTACAGCGGAATCCTGGCTAACGTCCACGTGACCCTCACCGGAATGACCAACATGCTGGCCGATACGAACGACAAGGGAGTGGCCAAGTTCGTCGACGTTCCCAAGGGAACCTACACGATCGGCGTCGACGGATACTATGTGCCCGACAGCGAGGTCTCCATCTCGTACACCACGACCAAGACCCTGAAGGTCTCCGACGGAGTGCCCATGGCGATCCACGTGCCCGCACCGGGAGTGACCGTATTCGTCTACGGCGACGCGTTCTCCACCTCGAAGGTCTTCGAGACTGACATGGAGACGATCGTACTGCCCAAGTCGGACATCTCCAACACCAAATTCACGATATACTGCTTCTACGACGGCAAGATCTACTGCGCCGCCGCAGACACGAGCTTGACATCCGTGGTACTCAACCCGAAGGAACTTGCGGTCGTCTCCGGAACCCTCAAGAACTCCGAGGACACCGCCGTATCCGGAACTGTCTACTTCGTGTCGGGCGACATGAAGTTCAAGTACTCCGCAGATGCCGAGAAGGGATACAAGGCGTATGTACCAGCGGGTGAGGCGCTCACTGTCTACGCCACTGATTCCACCGACGCGTACTTCGGTACCGAGACCTACACCGCAGGAGCCAACAACGACAAGAACATTGCCATGGCCGATGCGCACAAGGTGTCATCGTCCTCCTTCTACTGGAGTTCGGTGTACTATTCCTACGCGATGGTCACCGCCACCGTCGGAACATACACCCTGCCGCTCATGACCAGTTCTGGAAGCTTCACGTTCTACCTGCCTCAGGGAACCGCCGCTACCGTGGCATTTGCGCCCACCAGCACCTTCACTGCGGTCAACAAGGACGTTGCGGCGGACATCACGTCCGACCAGACGCTGTCCATGTCGCTCACCATCACCACGGACATCACGATGACCGTCAACAACGATCTCGGTGCATCCGTCAATGACATCGATTTGTCCATATCCGGAACGAAGCACAAGGTCTCCGAGTGGGCAACCGAGACTTTCAAGGTGACCAGCAACTCCATGTCGGTCACCCTCGGCGAGTCCTCCGGAAGCGTCTACTTCAGCGGAAGCCACCGCTTCAACCCCGTCACCGCGGGAGCATCGATCGATCTGTCCGACCTGATCAACGGGAACGAGCTCATGGACATATCCTACTACATGATCACTGTCGACGACTACACCTCCGACTACACGGTCAAGGTGTACTACGGCGACAAGACCAGCGACTATGCGACCGTCACCGGCACCACAGCCACCCGCGTGTGCGCCCAGACCGACGCGGCCGCCAAGTTCACCGTCGAGATCGTCAACAGCGAGAAGACCAAGGTCTACATCGAGACATACGCCAAGGACGACAAGACGCTCACCATTGCGACCAGCGTGGTCGATGCGGCATCCGTCAAGGGATACGTCGGTTCCGATGTCGACACCAAGGTCACCTTCACCGAGGGCGGCAACGTCCTCACCGTCTCGGTCACCGACGGATCCTACTCCGCCGTGCTGAAGAAGGGCGTGGCATACGACATCCACATCGAGTCTGAGGTCTCCGGCAGCGCGTACTACTACAACGGCACGCACACCTTCACCGAGGCGAGCCAGACCTACAACTTCATGGCCACTTACCACCCCGTGTCCTTCAACGTCAACACGGCGTCCGCGGTCGCGGAGGGCAAGGTCACAAAGCTGACCTTCACCATACCCGGTGGAACGGTCAGCAATACCACGGAGAACGCCGAGAAGTTCACCTTCACCGTCGGTTCCGGCTGGCAGTCCTATTCCACCGTCGTCGCAGGGAAGGAGATCAGCGGATTCACGCTCAACGCAGGCGCGCTGAGCCCCGAGATCACCTTCACCGGATACTTCAACGCCAGCCTGTACAAGTACGGCTCGTCCGCACTGTCCGTCAAGGTCTCCGGAAGCACCGACTCCGCAGTGGCCGTCTACACCGGCTACGACGGAGATGCGGGACTCGTCCTCGTCAACAAGAGCGGCGACGTCGTCGGAGACAACACCTACGAGTACGTCTACAGCATCGTCAACACCGGCGTCAAGGACGTGGAGATCGGCATCGACGCCTCCGGAATAACGCTTCCGGACGGATGGCAGGCTTACTTCAAGTACAAGGTCGACTACGGCACCGTCGTCACCGCGACCGGCGCCACCGTCACGGCGATCCCGGGAACCACCGAGTTCTCCTACGTCCTGATGCCCACCGCCGCCGCGACCGACGTGCCCGGAGGCGACATCGTCTTCTCCGCGGCCGGAATCGGCACATCCACGCCCGACGACATCACCATCACCGAGGGCAAGGCGACATCCAACGCCAAGGCCGCCGCGGCAGAGGTGTCGGTCACCGACATCTCCGCGGAGGGAAGGGACGTCGTCAACGACAAGGGATCAATCCCCACCATCGTGTGGGTGATGATCGCAGGCATGGCACTGCTCGTCATCCTGATATTCTGGATGGCATCCAAGAGGGGGGTGTTCGCACGCAGAAAGTAACCCTGTTCGGAATACTGGGCATCCTGGCCGTCGCATGCGCCTTCGGCGTCATCGCGGTCGCAGACGATGCCTCCGCCGCCGAGGTCTTCAGCCTCGGACCCAAGGAGAACGACTACGGTAAGGTAAGCGGCTCGCTCACCTACACCCTCGACTACGCGATCACCGAGAACGGTACGATCGCAGGTGTCCTGGAGGACTCCGACGGCAAATCCGTCGGCACCGTGTCCGTGGGCGGTTCCACGCTCTACAAGTCCAGCAGCACCAGGTCCATCACCGTCACCCTGCCCGCCGACGCAGGCAATTACACCCTCAAGGTGACCGTCACCGTCGGCGAGACCGACTACGTCAGGTACGCATCGGTGAAGGCGGTCGACCCCATCAAGCTCTCGGTCACCATCGAGAACAAGGGCGCTGCGGCAAGGTCCTTCGTCGCATACTTCTGGATACAGGGCGACGACGGAACCTGGAGCAAGATCGAGGACAGCAAGCAGGACGTCTCCGTCACCGCGAAGGGAGAGAAGACCGTCACCTACGACTACGTGGTCAAGGATGTGGAGTCCACCACATTCTGCCTGAAGCAGTCCGAGGACGACACCTCCATCGGCGGAGAGATCTCCGGTCTCGGCGAGCAGAACGCGCACACATTCTACACCAGCTCCAACGACTACAGGCTGGTGGAGTACCTGTGCATCGGTGTCCTGGTGGTCCTTCTGATCATCGCGATCTGGATCTACCGCAAGCCGATCAAGAACCGCGGAAAGCCCAAGGCCAGACGCTGAAACCATAACACGGGGCCTACGCCCCGTCTTTGTTTTTTACTTTCAGAATCAGGAACGGCGAACAGTCGCGTTGAGCATATCCGAGCGCGTCTTGTCCATTATGCCTCTGGCGATGTCCTGCTTCCTTCTCAGGGGGACGACGGCATCGGGGACGTCCATCATCAGCAGTTCCTCGGAGATCTCCTCCATGGCCGCGAAAAGGGCCTTGGCGCAGTCGATGTCGCCGTTCATGAGGCATCCGACGATGACCCTCCTGACCTCCCCTATCGTGTCCGCAAGTCCCATTATCCATGCCTGCGGGGTGATGCCGAGTTCCTCGGGGGTGCGTACCTTCGCGCCGGCGACCACGTCAGACAGGATCTCCGCCTCCGCGAACTCCATCATGGCGTCCGCAGCGGGTCCGTGGAGGAGCATGTCCTCGGAAACGTTCCACACCAGCGAGTGCATCCTGTCCACCATCTCCTTCTTCGGCTCATCGTAACCGGAACCGACGTGTATGGCATGGATGACGTTCTTGCTGAGCCTGATTATCTTCCTGGATTCGGCAAGTGCCAGATCCCTCTGTTTCTCCGCTTCGGCCAATGCCTGCGTAACATCCTCGACAGCTTCCTTCAGTCCGTCCATGGTATCACAGTCCGTCTATGAACGACCTCTCAAGGGAGTTGGTGAACATCAATGCTTCCTTCTTCCATCTGAGGGTGTCCGTCTCATAAATCTTGAATTCCAATTCCTCGTACTTCACGTCGACCAGCGTGAGCGCGTCCGCCCTCGCCACCCCGAAGTTGGTCTCCTTCAGATCGTACAGCGCTTCCTTCACGTCCTCGATCCTGGCATTGCCCTTGGCGACCCTCATCACAGCGGAGCATATCCTGCGGATCTGGTTCCACAGGAAGTATCTGGACTCGAACTCGATCTCGACCGTATTCTCCTTCTCGATGACGTCTATGCGCTGGAGGGTCATCTCCGTGGGCTTCCCGTCGTACTTGCAGAACCTGGCGAAGTCGTGCTTCCCAAGGAACAGGGACGCGCATTCCCTCACCAGGGCCATGTCCATGTTACCCTTGGGCATGACGTACCTGTACACGCGGGTGTCCGCGTACCTCACGTTGAAGCCGTCTGGCACTTCGGCAGTGCCTCTGAAATGTACTGTCTTGGATGCACCGTTGAGTGCCTTCAGCATGACTGCGTCGTCGTCGAAGAACGTGTTGAACACTATGACGTTGCCGAGGGCGTTCACGCCCACGTCGGTGCGGCTGGAGCACTTGAGGTCGAACCAGTCCTCGTCCCTCCCGTCGCCGGTGACGACGAGCACGCGTGCCACCTCTCCCATCACGGTGAACAGCCCGGGCTGGACCTGCGACCCGGAGAAGTCCTTCCCCGAGTACGCTATCTTGACGGCGACCCTGCGGTCGGTCATTGTCCGCGGAGGCGGGCCATGTGGTCGACCCTCTTGCGGATCAGCGAGGCCTTGCCGATGTCGTGGCGGACGAATATGTAGTCGCAGTTGATGCAGCTGAGTCCGACCTCGCTGTTCCACTCCGCCTCGTCGGTGCTGTTGGCAACACCGACCATCGCCGCCGTCCTTGACGAGCCGGTGATGAGGGTGTTCTCCACCTTGTTGATGTTGGCGTAGTAGAGGATCGCCTTGGACTTAGCGAGGTTCTCCATGTCGAAGGAGATCTCCCTTCCGCTGTCGACGTTGGACGTGCCGTATCCCTTGGGGACCGCGTACTTGCACACGGTGGCCTTGTTGGCGAACTTGACATCCCCTTTCAGCTTGCCGTCGGCGATCTGCTTGCAGACGTCCTCGAAGCTGGATTCCAGGATAGATAATACATTCATGGCCTCGGGGTCGCCGAACCTCGCGTTGAACTCGATGATCTTGGGGCCGTCCACGGTCAGCATGAACTGTCCGTAGAGCACCCCCTTGTAGGGGCAGCCCTCCTTGGCCAATGCGTCGATCACTGCCTGGATGATGTCCAGGGACTTCTGCCTCTCCTCGGCGGTGATGAACGGGAGGAGGTGGTCGGCCTCGCTGTACGAGCCCATACCTCCGGTGTTGGGTCCCATGTCGCCGTCGTATGCCCTCTTGTGGTCCTGGACCAGGGGCATGGGGGAGATCTTCTTCCCGTCGCAGAACACCATCTGCGTGAACTCCTCTCCCTCCAGCTTCTCCTCTATGATTACGCCGGCCCCTCCGATGTTCCCGGAGAAGATCTCGTCGATGTACTTGTCGGCGTCCTCGATGGCCTTCATGTGTTCGCCCATGACCTTGACTCCCTTTCCGCCGGTGAGTCCCACGGGCTTGACCACGAACTTGGTGCCCAGCGGCCTGATGTACGCCTTGGCGTCGGCCGCGTTGTCGAATGATTTGTACACTACGTTACCCGGGATCTTGTACTTCTCCACGAGGTCCCTCATGAACGTCTTGGACGACTCTATCCTCGCCGCAGCCTGGGTGGGCGAGGCGCATTTGATGCCGATCTTCTCGAGGGCATCCACCAGTCCCGCCGCCAGGGGCGCCTCGGGACCGACGAACGCCAGTTCGACGCCGCACTCCTTGGCGAAGGCGCAGACCTCGTCGACCTTCGTCTCGTCCACGAGCTTGTACTTCGATGCCCTGTCGAGTATGCCGGGGTTGGCATTCTTCATGACCGCGAAAATCTCGGAGCCCGCCCTGTGGAAAGCCTCCACGATCGCGTGCTCCCTTCCGCCTCCTCCTACTGTAAGTACCTTCATCTTTTTCACCTCAGAGTCCCAGACAGGAGATGACCTCGTCGAGTCCGATCCCCTTCTTTGCGCTGCACAGGACGATGTCCTTCCTGCCGCCCGTGAGCTTCCTGTAATCGTTGACAATGATCTGCGGGTCCACGTCCACCGCGTCCGCGATGTCCACCTTGTTCAATATAGCCAGATCGGAGTGGATGAATATGTCGGGATGCTTCCTGACCATGTCGTCGCCCTCCGTGGTGGAGATGACCACGACCCTCATGTCCGTCCCCAGCGGGAAGTCCGCGGGGCACACGAGGTTCCCTACGTTCTCGATGAACAGCACGTCCACCGAATCGAGGTCGATGCCGTGGAGGCACCTGTGGACCATGTTGGCGTCGAGGTGGCATTCCTTCCCGGTGTTGCAGTTGGTGGTGGTGAGGCCGGAATCGACCATCCTGGTCATGTCGTCGGCCCCGGTCACGTCTCCCGCGATCGCATGGACCCTCAGTCCCTTCGCCCTGAGCTTCTCGGCCAGCTTGATGATCAGAGCGGTCTTCCCCGCCCCGATGGAGCCCATGAAATCCACGGACACCACCTTGTGGTCCTTCAGCATGCCGTAGTTCTCGTTGGCGATGTTGTTGTTCTCCTTCAGAACGTCGAACTCCATGCCGACGGTTACGTTGTGCATGGGCAGGGGTATCCCTTACAAGGTAATAAAAGCCAACGTCCGCCACCCTAACATTATTATGCGCGACTGGAATAACCACGCGAGCATCATGAGTTATTCCGATGAGACCAGGAAGCTGCTGGAGGATGCGGGCGCCGTCGAGGGTTCGATGGTCGTCCTACAGGCCGACGGGCAGACATACAAGGGCAAGCTTATGCCCCACCACGAGTTCAGCGCACCCGACATCGTCATCCTAAAGATGAAGAGCGGATACAACGTAGGCATCCGCGTGGACAGGGATTCCAAGCTGGAGGTCGTCGAGGCGCCGGTATCCCACGAGAAGAGGGAGGCCGAGGTGGAGGAGAAGAAGGGACTTCCCACACTGGTCCTCATCGGTACCGGGGGAACGATCGCATCCTACGTCGACTACAGGACGGGTGCCGTTCACCCCGCATTGTCCACATCGGACATGATCAACGCGATCCCCGAGATAAGGGAGGTCGCCAACATCCGCGCCAAGGTCCTGTTCTCCATATTCTCGGAGAACATGGACGTGCACCACTGGCAGGAACTGGCCAGGTGCGTGGCGGAGGAGATAGACAACGGCGCCGACGGAGTGATCATCCCGCACGGTACCGACACCATGGGATACACCGCCGCCGCACTTTCCTTCATGCTCGGGAACGTGTCCAAGCCGGTCATACTCGTGGGGGCCCAGAGGTCATCGGACAGGCCCTCATCGGATGCTTCCACCAATCTCATGGCATGCGCCAGGTTCTGCACCCAGGGGAAGAAGGCCGGTGTGTTCGTGATAATGCACGACACAGAGGGCGACGACTCCTTCGCAGTCCACAACGGGGCGAGGGTCAGGAAGATGCACACCTCTAGGCGCGACGCTTTCAAGAGCATCAACTGCCAGCCCGTGGCGCACATCGACGCTTCGGGAAAGATAACGTTCAACGAGGAGCTCAGACCCGTCTCCAAGGAGAAGACCGTCGCCAAGACGGACATGGAGAAGAACGTCGTGCTCCTGCAGTACTTCCCCGGGATGGACCCGGACACCTTCGAGAACATCATCGTCAACTCCAAGGGAGTGGTGTTCGCGGGTTCCGGTCTCGGACATGTCAACTCGTCCCTCATACCCGTGATAAAGAAGGCGTGCGACAACGGCACCGTCGTGGTCATGACGTCGCAGTGCCTCAACGGAAGGGTGAACATGAACGTCTACAACACCGGAAGGGACCTGATCTCCGCCGGCGTGATCTCCGTGTTGGACATGCTCCCGGAGACCGCATACGTCAAGCTGAAATGGGCTCTCGCCAACCGTGCCAGCATCGAGGAGGCGAAGGAGATCATGAGGACTCCTATGGTCAACGAGATGAGCGACAGGAGGCTGTTCTGATGACCGAGTACCCGCTCACATGCGGTATCGAGATCCACCAGCAGCTCGATACAAAGAAACTGTTCTGCTCGTGTGACAGCCACCTCATGGAGGAGGGCCACGGCTCGTGCTACAGGAGACTGAGGCCCACCACAAGCGAGATGGGCGAGATCGACCGCGCCGCGCTGGCGCAGTTCCAGAGGAACCTGGGATACAGGTACCAGTCCGCACCCGGCGTATCGTGCCTGGTGGAGCTGGACGAGGAGCCCCCGCACGAGACCAACTCCGAGGCGCTGGCCACAACGCTCACGTTCTCCGAGATGATGAAGGCCCGCGTCGTCGACGAGATACACTTCATGAGGAAGATCGTCGTCGACGGTTCCAACACCTCGGGATTCCAGAGGACCGCTCTCGTATCCATGAACGGTTCAGTGGACGTCAACGGCAAGGACATCTCCATCCTCTCCATATGCCTGGAGGAGGACGCCTGCCGTAAGGTGGAGACCACCGATGCGGAGATCACATACAGGCTGGACAGGCTCGGTATCCCGCTGATCGAGGTCGCCACAGGTCCGGACATGCACGATCCCGAAGAAGTGATGGAGGTCGCGCTCAGGATCGGTACCCTGCTGAGGGCCACCAAGAAGGTCAAGCGCGGTATTGGTACCATCAGGGAGGACCTGAACATCTCCGTTCCCGGAGGCGCCCGTATCGAGATCAAGGGAGTCCAGGAGCTCAGGCTGCTGCCGCTGTACGTCCAGAACGAGATGAACAGGCAGAACATGCTCATCAGGATCAAGGGCATCCTGGAGGAGAGGAAGATCTCCCCCGTCAAATTCGAGCCCGTCGACGTCACCGACATATTCAAGGACTGCGAGTCCAAGGTCATCAAGGGCGCACTGTCCGATAAGGGAAAGGTCATAGCCGTCCGCCTGCCCGGATTCAAGGGCGTCATGAACGGCGATTCCGGAAAGCTCCGTCTCGGTTCCGAGATGGCCCAGAGGGCACGCACCAAGGGAGTCAAGGGAATATTCCATTCCGACGAGCTCCCCAACTACGGCATCGAGCAGTCGTACGTCGACAAGCTGAGGGACTTCCTCGGCATGAACGGCGAGTACGATGCGTTCGTCATCTGCGCCGCCAAGGAGAAGAAGGCCACCGACGCACTCGAGATGGCCGTCGCCAGGGCCAACGAGGCCATGGTAGGCGTTCCCGAGGAGACAAGGGACCCGCTGCCGGACGGTACCTCGAAGTACTCCAGGCCCCTGCCCGGAGCAGCGAGGATGTACCCCGAGACCGACGTCCCGCCGATCAACATCTCCAAGGAGAGGATGGAGCACGTCAGGAACACGCTCCCCGAGCTCCCCGAGGAGATCGAGGCGAGGCTGGTCAAGCAGTACGGCATCAACGCGCAGCAGGCTAGGCAGATGGTCAGGCAGGACCGCTACGACATGTTCGAGGCATTGTGCCAGTTCGACGGCATGGCGTCCATCGCCGCAACGACGCTGCTCAACACCTACGGCGAGCTGGAGACCGCAGGCATCGACATCTCCGCCTTCGACACGAAGAGGATGACCGACCTGTTCAGGATGCTCTCCGAGTCCAAGTTCGCCAAGGAGGCACTGCCCGCCATACTCAAGGAGATGGGATCCACCGGATGCGACGCGGAGAAGGCCGTGAAGAAACTGGGACTGGAGTCCGTGGACGAGTCCGAGGCCATCGCGATCATCGCCAAGATCGTCAACGAGCGTGCCGACTTCGTGAAGGAGAAGGGTATGGGCGCCGTAGGCGGTCTGATGGGGCCGGTCATGGGCGCACTCAGGGGAAAGCTGGACGGTAAGCGTGCCAACGAGATCCTGATGGCCGAGATCAAGAAACTGCTCTGATCTCCAATATCCTCAAAGTCTCGAAGAACATGTGCAGGGAGCCCAGCTCCCGCACCTCATATCCCGACAGTACGGACGAGAGTCTCTCCTGATCCATCAGCGAGGACACGACCACCACTATCCTGCCGTTCGGCAGCAGATGGTCCTTCCCCTTCTCCAGCAGTTCTGGCAGCGGACCCATGCCATCGTCCCCTCCGGACCATGCCTTGGCGAGCATGCCCTCGTCGTTCTCCGGCAGATAGGGGAGGTTGAACACGATGGTGTCGAACCTGCCTTCCACGTTCGAATAGAGGTCGGATTGGCGGATGTCCGCCTTAAGTCCGTTTGATTTGAAATTGGCCTTGGTGAGCTCCACCGCATCGGGATTAATGTCTACGCAGGTCATGTCCGCCCCGTTGCTGGCACAATGTATGGATACGATCCCGGAACCGCATCCGATCTCCAGGATCCTCTCCCCTTCGCGTACGTCGAGGGACTCAATCAGGAGTTGGCTGTCCTCGGACGGAGGATATACGTTCTCGTGTTCCGAGACGGATATGGACGGGTCGAACCTCACGCCTGTCCATGGACGGATGTGGATTTATCTGTGACGGTAGGGGGTCAGGAGCGGTCGTTCTCTTCCATCGTCTCGGGGGTCAGAAGTTCGATCCCCCTGGATTCGGCATATTCGATCAGTTCGTCGGTGAAACCCGAACGGGAGAACATGCAGAACCTCCTGTTGTAGCAGTCCTTCAGGGGTCTGGAGGTGTTCTCCAGTTCCATCATCTCCCTTATCCCGGATTCCTTGTTGCGGAATTTGCATTCGCACAGCAGATGATATTCGTTCCTGCCGTCTTCGCAGAGTGCGACGATATCGATATCGGTCGACACTCCCCCGGCCTTTCCCCACCAGCTTCCGATCGCCTTGCATCTCCTGTGCCTCGTGACATACTGTGCGCATATGTCTTCGAATGCAGGTCCGTAGAATGTCTGGAGATAGGGGAGGATCGTTTCGTATCCGTATTCTCTGTCCTGTCCGGAAACGGCGGTGACGAAAGGCATCAGGATCTCGTTGCTCAGTCTCACTAGGTTGTCGGTGATCCTGTAGATCTTCTCCTTCCGGTTGGCGCCGCACATGGGATTGAGCGGGGATACAACGCCTATCGTCTCCATCTTCTTCAGGTTGACGATGACGTTCTCCTCCGACATCCCGGTGGCCTCGGCGATCTCCTTGCGGGTCACGTGCCCGTCGGATATCGCCTTCAGTATGCCGAGATTGGTAGATACGGGGTCCAGCTCTCTGGCTATTATGAAATCCGCTTCTTCGCGGAGCGGTGCGTACGTCCCTAGGAAGTTGTTCTTCACGCATTCCTCCACGGTGTCGTCATCCATCATCAGATGGTATAGCGGGATGCCGCCTATGAGTGCGTATATCCTCATTCTGTCCGCTTCATTCATGTTCGGATGGAAAGGTCTGCATTTGTCGTACGTCAGCGGGAGAATCTTCATCGGTCCGATGAAGCGTCTGTACAGTGCGCCCTTCCCGTCCGTGAATATGTTCTCCATCATCTTGATGGACGAACCGCAGATTATCAGCATGGCGTTCATGTCCTGCAGGTCGTGGTCTATGAAAACCTGAAGATAGGAGTTCGTGGCGGGATCCTCCTCGCACAGGTATGTGTATTCGTCGATCACGATGACCGTGCGCTCGCTGTGCTTTCCGATCGGGACGAGGCGCTTGAGGACGTCGGTGAATTTTGCGGACCTCTCCCCATCTTTCGTGTTGTTGAACGCATTGATGGATTCGTCGAAAGCCCGGAGGGAGTCGTTGAGGGAGTGCTCGATTGCGGTGAGTAGGATGTGCCTCTTGTCCATGACGAACCGCTGGATGAGAGCGGTCTTGCCTACGCGTCTCCTGCCCCAGATCGCCAGGGTCTTGATGTTGGGATTCCTGAACCTGCGTTCCATCTCCGCCAGTTCTTCCTCCCTTCCTATGAGTTCCGCCATAATGTGAGGACCGTTTGTGAGTATTTAACTGTTAAGATTCTGTAAAATAAATTACAGAATATTTTTTTATGTAATAAAAATTACAAAATATTTGCAGAGCAGACATCCAACACACCGTCGCCAACAGGGTTTTGTGGACACTGCGGACGCCAAAGCGAAATACCACTAACCCGTTGAAGGTCCATGGTGAAATTGGACATCCTCGCCGTCGGGAATCTGGAGAGGGACGACGACGGCAACATCCTTCAGGCGCATTCCACATCGACATTGATCAGGTCGGGGGACAGGCTCATCGTGGTGGATACCAGCAGCAGGTACCTCAGGCCTGCGCTGAAGAACTCGTTCAGGGAGCTGGGCGTGTTCATGAAGGACGTGGACACGGTCATACTCACGCACTCGCATTCCGACCACACCGAGAACCTGGACCTCTTCCCCAACGCCAATGTGTATCTCCACGCAGGAGGGGAGGAGGTACCGTTCAAGCACGAGACCGTGACCGAGGACATGGAGATCGCGGAAGGCGTCAGATTGGTCCACACTCCAGGCCACACCCCCGACAGCATGAGCGTCTTCGTGAAGGCGGACAGGAACTATGCCGTCGCGGGCGACGCCGTGCCGCTGGAGGACAACATACGCAAGAAGGTCCCCCCGCGCCTGAACTACGATCCCGACCTCGCGATGCAAAGTATAAAATCCATCGTCCGTTTCGCCGATGTCATCGTGCCGGGACACGGGTTCCCGTTCATGACAACATTGAGGTGATTAAGATGGAGAGAGAGGTCCCCGATACAATATTCTTCGACTGTCCTACGTGCGACGACGAGACGCTTCACGACGTGCTGAAGGGCCGCATGGGCAAGAACGCCTTCACGGCCACACTGAAGTGCCAGGACTGCGGAAGGACCTTCTCCACCACCATACCTCTTCCCAAACAGTACAGGGTGGACGTCGTCGTCAGCGACGGTCCCGTGTCCGAGAGGACCACCACCATGCTGGAGGATGACGACTACATAGTCGTGGGGGACGAGTTCTTCCTCGAGGACGGCAGGAGGCTCAGGGTCTGCGCCATAGAGCTCCCCGGGGATAGGCGCGTTAAGAAGGCCAAGGCCGAGAGGGTCAAGATGCTCTGGACGCAGCAGTTCGACAACCTGTCGATAAAGGTGACCATCAACAACGACCGCGTCAGTTACTCCAGGAGGATCGAGGCGCTCCCCGACGACGAGTTCGAGGTGGGCAACCGTCTCCAGCTGGAGGACATGGACTGTTACATCCACGCGATAAAGACGCGCGAGAAGCTCATCCAGCACGGAACCGCGGAAGCCAGGGAGATCATCAGGATCTACGGCAAGTTCAGCGCCAAGCAGTACTCAGTCCTTGACTTCGAGGATGACGTCGAGGATATCTGAGATATTCCTGCTGACGATGACGTGGTCGGCGGACGCGCCGGTTATCTCCATATCCAGAGGGTTGAACGCTATGGACAGCCCGGAGACGTTGAACATCGACACGTCGCCGAAGGAGTTGCCTATGGATATGGTGCGCTCCGGCCTCACATGGTATTTCTCCATGAACTCCTTGGCGGTGGCGCCCTTGTCGCTGAGGTCCAGGTTCATGATGCCGTTCCCGGTGAGGTATCCGTTCTCGTCCGCCTCGATGTCGTCGGCGATGTAGTCGTCGAATCCGAACTCCTCGGCGATCATCTTCGCTGCGCACATCAGTCCGCCGCTGCAGATCACGCACTTGATGTTGTTGTAATGCAGCGCTGCGACGGTCTCCTGTATCCCGTCGATGAGGGGAAGGTTGCGCATCATCTTGGCGATGTCTATGGCCTTGACGTCGGGCTTCGCCTCCTTCCAGAGGGCGATGTCGCGCCTCATGAACTCGGCCTCGTCGATCTCGCCGTTGACGAACTGCTTGTAGGTCTCCATGTTCTCCTTCCCGAACTCGTCGAGGATGAAGCGCCACGAGCTGTTGGCGGTGGTAAGTGTACCGTCCATGTCGAAGATGGCGAGGTCGTACAGTTTTCCCATGTCTCTGCCTATGGCTGTTTCGGATATAAGGGTTAATACCGCGGACGCCTTCGGGAAATGTATGGGAGAGGGCCCGATACTAGGTGCGGTAGAGACCGGCGGCACGAAGATCATTTGTGCCGTAGGGGATATCGACGGGAAGATTACCGACAGGATGACCATCCCGACGGAAGTGCCAGATGTATCGGTCCCCAAGATCCTGGAGTTCTTCTCGGACAAGGACATCGATGCGATCGGCATAGGCGCGTTCGGCCCGATCGACGTGATCCCGGGATCGGAGAACTACGGTTCCATCCGCAAATGCGAGCGCAGGGGATGGTCGCACTACCCTCTTCTCAGGACCATCTGCGACGGTCTCGGAGTACCCGGGGACATGGACACCGACGTCAACACGGCATGCCTGGGCGAGTACCGTTACGGTGCCGGGAAGGGTGCAGAGGTCCTTCTGTACATCACCGTCGGGACGGGCATCGGTATAGGGATAACAATCGACGGCAGGCCGCTTCACGGCATGATGCACCCGGAGGGCGGACACGTGGCCGCCGTGAGACATCCCGACGACCAGTTCGAGGGGACATGCCCCTTCCACGGCGGATGCATAGAGGGTCTGGCCTGCGGACCGGCGATAAAGGGCAGATGGGGTGCCGAAGGGAAGGATCTGGCGGACAGACAGGAGGTCTGGGAGATGGAGGCCCACTACCTGTCGCAGCTGGTGCGCAACTGCATGATGACCGTCGCCCCGAACAGGATAGTTATGGGAGGCGGAGTGATGCAGCAGACCCGCCTCTTCCCGATGATCCGCCAGAGGGTCAGGGAGCAGGTCAACGGCTACATGGACTGCCCGGAGACCTCCGACATGGAAAACTACATAGTGCCGTCCGCCCTCGGAGGGGATCAGGCATTGCTCGGAGGATTCGTGCTGGCACATTCCGCTCTGCAGGGCAAGGGAGGCTTAAGATGATCAAGGCGGCGATATTCGACATGGACGGTACGATAACGGACACTGAGAAGTGCAACGTGGAGTACTGGATCGCCGCGGGGAAGGAGTTCGGCTTCGACGTGGCTGAGGAGGACATCCTCTACATCCGCAGCCTCGAGGCCAAGAAGTCCGCAGAATACCTCGCATCTAAGTATCCCGGCTTCGACTACTACGAGGTCAGGGAGGTCAGGAGGGGGTTCATGCGCGAGTACGTGGACAGCCACGGCGTGGAGGCCAAGCCCGGGGTCGAGGAGCTGCTAACCTATCTCAAGGCTAGAGGGGTGAAGATCGCCCTCGCCACCGCCACCAAGTACGAGCACGCCGAGAGGTACATGAAGGAACTCGGGTTCTTCGACCTCTTCGACAAGATCGTCTGCACGTCGATGGTGGAGCATGGCAAACCTGCCCCGGACGTCTTCCTCTACGCATGCGAATGCGTGGGCGAGAGGCCGGAGGACTGTCTCGCAGTGGAGGACTCCCCCAACGGCATACGTTCCGCATCCTCCGCGGGATGCAGGACGGTCATGGTTCCCGACCTCACCCCCGCCGACGACGAGCTCAAGGGACTCATAGTGGCGGAGGTCCCGACCCTATCCGACATAATCGGGCTGATAGAGACGGGCAGGCTCTGACTTACCTATATTAAGACAGAAGCCGTTGGCCGCACGATGATCACGGTAGTCGGCACAGGTCACGTTTTCCGTCTCCAGGAGCAGATACTGTTCCTGGTGAAGCACATCTGGCCCGACTGCGTGCTGGTCGAATTGGACTACACCAGGTACAAGATCCTCACCGAACCCCCGAAGGAGGGCGAGGATGCCGAGAAGGCCCAGAAGGAGGAGATGAAGAAGACCCCGTGGATCTACCGCAACACCGCGAAGTACCAGAAGCGCATGGCCGAGGACCACAGGTCCGGTGTCGGCCAGGAGCTGGTCACCGCCGTAAACGCGGGACGCCTGCTTGGTGCGGAGATAGGGTTCATCGACACCAACGCCGCGAACGTGGTGGCGGAGATGTGGGAGGAGATGTCCTTCCGCGAGAAGGCCAGGTACACCCTGTCGACGTACAAGGACAGGGTCGTGGGGAAGAAGGGCGTGGACCAGGTCGTCAAGGACTTCTCGGAGAACGAGGATAAGATGATGGCTGACATGCGCAGGAAGTATCCGACCTTGGTGAGGAAGCTCATCGACGAGAGGAACGTCCACATGGCGGAGCAGATCCGCGGATACTGCGACAGGTTCAGGAACATCCTCGTGGTCTGCGGGGACGCCCACGTAGAGGGGATATGCTCGCTCCTGTCCGACCAGGAGATATTCAAGATACGTCTCGGCGACATAGTCGACGAGGAAAGATTCAAAATAATATGCAAGACGGTATGGGATTTCAGAGGCGGTGAGACGGAATGAAGGTCAGTTTGCTGGCATATACACAGAACGCCGACGCGATATGCGCCGCGGCAGGTAAATCGTGCTATTCCGAGAGGTCCTCCCAGGACCTCCTGGGCGACGGCAACCCCGAGAAGGTCTTGGGAAAGATCGTAGGCATGGGGCACCACTCCGTCATAGAGCACGCTTCGTTCACGTTCTCGGTGGAAGGCGTCTCCAGATCGCTCACGCATCAGCTGGTCAGGCACAGGGTCGCGTCCTTCTCACAGCAGAGCCAGCGTTACGTCCCGCTCAACGAGCCCACCTTCGTGGTCCCCCACACGGTGGAGGAGGACGAGGAGTGCATGAGGGTCTACCAGGAGACCATGGACACCATCTGGAAGGCCTACAACAAGCTGGCGGAGAAGATCCCGCCGGAGGATGCGAGGTACGTCCTCCCCAACGGCTGCACCACCAACATCACGATCACCATGAACGCGAGGGAGCTCCTGCACTTCTTCAGGCTCCGCTGCTGCAACCGTGCGCAGTGGGAGATACGCGAGATGGCGGACGAGATGCTCCGCCTGTGCAAGCAGGTCTCCCCCACGATATTCGCCAAGGCCGGACCGCCCTGCGTATCGGAGGGCAGGTGTCCGGAAGGAAAGCTCTCATGCGGGAAACCGAGGAAGTTCTGACCCCGGCCGAAGAGGCCAAGGAAGATGCGCCGGAGGAATCCGGCAACGTCGTGGACAGCACGGTAGCCGCGGTGAAGAAGGTCCGCGAGAGGTACATCGATCCCAAGTTCGAGGATCAGGACCTGTCCATAGACAGGGTCAGGGAGTTCTTCTCGTACGTCTACGACTACGTGGACATATTCGTCGGGCTGTGCTTCGTGGCGATGGGCATCTTCGCCATCGTCATGTACCACAACTACGGGTACACCAGGGACGACTTCGCCTTCCTCGACTGGGTGGGGCTGTTCGCCATGTTCTTCGGCGGAACGCTGATGGTGGTCAACCCCCGCAGGACGTTCAACACGTCCATCGGATTCTACGCCATCACGATGGGTGTGATCTCCTTCAGCAACTTCTGGGGTTCGCTCTCCGAAGTGGAGAACTATCCGGGGCTGCTGTCGATAATATCGGACATAATGTTCCTCTCCCAGCTGGTGATGGTCATCCTGTCCGTCAACCTGATGTACAGCGGTATATCCTATCTCCGCGGCCGTCCCCGCGGTACGGTCGGCATGATGTTCAAGGCGGCCTTCATGGGCGCGGTCAACATGTTCGTGATACTCATCGGGATCAGGTCCGGGGAGTACAGCGGGATCATCGGTGCCATAAGGAGCGAGCCCGTCACCTTCATCCAGATCCTGATGTTCTTCATCTTCCTCAACATGATGGACACCGCCGAGGCCAGGAGCTACAACACCAAGAACCGTCTCAGGCTCAGCACCGACGCCCTCCGTCACATGAGGACCGTGGACGCCAAGTCCTTCGTGGAGCTGGCGGATGCGGAGGTCCTCACCGATCCGGGCTATGGCGGATGGACCCGCGTGCAGGACGGCGGACCCGCGGAATGGGAGTTCAACTTCGCCATCAACTCCGTGGGCGGTGCATCCTCCGTGACGGTGCAGAGATGGAGGGGCGACGACAAGTACTATCTCACGATCTCCGACCACAGGTACGGGTCGAACATAAGGGCGACCCGTCTCGCCGTCAACAGCATAGTGCTGTCGGAGGACAAGACCCAGATCAGGATCCTGGGTTCAGACCACTTTACCATCAGGATAAGGGTCCGCAAGCCCATGAGCCATTACACGGTCAGAGGGGGCGATGCCGAATGAAGGTGTCGCCGTTCACCTACGCGAAGCTGTTCCTCGGCAGGTACCGCTCGCAGGTCCTGATGGTCATACTGGGGCTGACGATGATAATCGTCGGCTTCTCCACCGCGTCGCCGTTCGACGTGATAACCAAGTTCAAGACCCCGGACTTCAAGATTAGCATGGCCGCGCTGATCCTGATAATCTCGGGTCTGGCCGGGATACTGATCACTCTTAGGACCAAGAGGCGCACCACCGTCTCCGCGGGGATAATGTCCCTGGGGATGGTCGGGTACTACTTCTTCTTCGTGGCCTTCATGCTCCCCGACGTCGACGAGGACGACATCAACTACATGTTCCGCCTGGCGCTGTACATCGTCCTCACGTTCTGCGCGGTGTTCTCGCTGAAGGTCATCGTGGGGTCCACCCAGAATACCATCCGCATAGTGGTCGCCGAGGCCGTCGTCCTGGGGGTTGCGCTGATAATGTACATCCTGGACATCCACCACGGACTGAAGGTCTCGGATGCCATCGCCAACCTCGCGGACTACCACGGCGCGATCATCATGATCATCGTGTCCATAATCTGCCTCAATATGAGCGACTCCAAGTACGTGAGCCCCATGAAGCGCCTGAGGATGAACGTGGACGCCATGGAGACGTCCATCATCACCATCAACGACTCCTACATGACCAGGGAGTCCCTGCACGCGCTGCTGGACAGGGACTTCGCCGAATGGGAGCGCCCGGAGGGGGAGGAGGTGGAGTATCAGCTGGACATCATACTCTACAACCGTCTCCGCAGGGAGCTGCTGGTCATCAGGAAGTGGAAGGACGACGACGTCCTCACGGGAACCTTCATGCCCCGCGACCTCAAGGTCACCCGGTTCAAGCGCATCAACTT